>Ga0209430_1002209_pt1 | contig 12843 bp, 12 predicted proteins | sample BarGraIncub1133A_FD_184504 | JGI IMG/M metagenome (GOLD analysis project Ga0209430, IMG submission 184504) | Arctic peat soil microbial communities from Barrow, Alaska - Barrow Graham LP Incubations 11-33A (SPAdes) (version 2) | ecosystem: Environmental > Terrestrial > Soil > Wetlands > Peat... | reverse complement strand
CACTCCACCTGCCGCGGCAGAGAGCAGGCCCCCCTTTGCAATATTCACGAGCCTTTCTGTAAACTCGGTCAGGGTGGCGTGTGTATTTTGGGTTAATACAAGATCATACTGTGCCATTGTATTGAAAGATTAATCGTTATAAAATAATTTAAATTGTATTTTCACATTTTCCCCCGTTTTGATAGCCAGGGTTATTACGTTGGTAAGATCCTCCGGCGTCAGGATCACCCCGCAAAACAATCCCTGCTCACTGCACAGGTTTTTGATCGTTGTCTCGGTATCCTCCAGCGTTTTGATCTCTTCCGCTTCGGCTATCTGCCGTATGTCATTAATTTCCTGTAGCCTGGAATAAGCTTTGTCATATTCCTCTTTGGCTGATTTACTTTTTCGTGTCATCGTATGAATAATTAAGTATGAAACAACAGGACTTTCTTCCAGATGGCCGATGCGGCATCCCCGCTTTGAACGCACACATACAGGTAATCATCTGTAATGGAGAACGAAGGGCAAGCGCCTTCATTTACGCCCGTTTTCTTTTCACCAAATAAAACGGGGATACTGCCACCGCCACTTCCTTGCGTAACAGTGATGTTAATTACCTTTTGCATGGATGGAATTACCAAAATATCAACCTGTTGCACCGTATGGGCGACCGTAATATTTACGATTTGCTCACTCATGGTTTTTTCCGTGTTATTGTTGGGTGAATCGTCCATTTGCCCCCGATGTAGGTTTCACGGCGGCCGCCTGCAAAAACGATCAGGATATCGTAGTAATAGGTATCCGGTGCGACCTCAATCACCTGCGTGACCATCTCGAAAGTATAATAGCCCGTGATCTGGAATTTTCCGTTTTCGGTGGAGAATTCTGCTACCACATTCTCCCCCGGTTTTTTGCGGAGCTGCATATAGATTTTCGCCTCATTCAGCGAAAAAACAGGTTCTTCGGGAAGCGAGAACAGGACCGCCTGATAAGTATTTCCATACTTTGCCTCAAAAAAATCGTAGTTCTGGATAGGATCTGCCATCACAGTTTCTCTTTTCCCGAAAGATATTTTCCCGCCACTGATTTCTAAAGGACAAAAAATCAACCGATTTTTTGTGCCAGTAGTACCACATCCACCTCCACCATGTCCCCTTCGGCATAATGAATCACCAGCTCCGATAATAAAACCCTTCGCCCGTTCAGGGTGTAAACTTTCGAGGTATCCAGCTTTTCAAGGTCTACCTGGTTAATCAGAAATTTTCCTGTTATTTTATCGGCGCTCTCCAGAAAAGCAATCGTTTCGGGGCCTCGTAATCCCCCGTCACCGTACCACCGCAATTCCAGTGACTGTCCCTCAAACGGTTTCCCGTCGTTTTTCCTGTTTAAAAAATTGGCCTTTGGGTAATACCTGTTATTAAAGGCAAATCCGGGGTTAATGTCATAAGGGTCGATGTAAGCCGCATCCATCCCCCTGTAAATCACAGGGCGCAAATCCTGTGTCCATAAATGCCTCGCTTTTGCGGTCGTCGGTACCACCATTTCAAAATTCAGGGATTTCCTTATTGGATTTACATACTGTTGGGTGAGTATCACCTCCTCTGATTGAACCTTTGTAATATTCATCATCGGGTAAATCTTCGTCTCTCGCGAAATCTCCCCTAAATCAGTCCTCACCCCAAGCGCAACATTACCAATTAACTCCCACCCGGGGTTATTAGGTTCATTACTCGTCGCTTTATAAAAATTACCCTCATTAAGTACAAGATCAACAGCGCCCTCCTGTGAAGTTAAAGCAAGGTTCCGCTTTGTATATATTTCGGCATTATAAGCCTGGTCCATATACTCGTAATCGTTGTCCGTACTTTTATCTTCTGCTGGCAGCGTGTATTTCAGGTCATAACCCGTTTGCTTTTCATTGAACGAAATCGTGTAATCGCGCTCAAGATATGGAGCAAGTTCTCCGGCCGGTACAGCGCTTACTACATCATCATCCCCCAGTACCCGCACTGTTTTGGTACGGGCGTCAATAAATATTGTAACAGGGAAAAAGTCTTCTACCTCGTTGATAAAATCGAGAATCGTCCAGTCAGGATACAGGTACCGAATATTAATTGAGGAACTTACCCCGTAATTCATATCATTGAAAATACAGATTTTTCGCCGCTCCGGGTCTGTATCAAACCAGTTTTCAGTAACGGTATAACCCTTTAGCTGAAAAAGCCGGTTAAGGGCCGCACCCATCCGTAAAAATGCAGTTTTGTCCCCCGCATGTCCCGGATAAATTACATTGTCATTGGTTGTAAACCCGTTTGCATCAAAGCTCCAGCGGTTAATCCAACTGTCGGCAAGACTGTTATAAACCGGGAAACAAATATAATCAAGTGCCCCGCCAAGCGTGGCCAACATTTGACTAAGTATTTGCGCCTCCGTAGGTTGGAAAGGGGGTGAATATCCCGGCACAAAATCTTCATATTCGAATGGTTGCCCGCGCAATTTCTCCTTGCCAAACCAGAACAGGAAGTCGTTACGGCTCCCTTTCAATAACAGGTTATAGCTTTCGTAACTGGCCGATGTAATTTCAATCGATCCCCGTAATTTCTCACGCCCGTTCAGCAACAACCTGGCTTCTATTGGGTTTATCTCACCACATGTTGCCGGTCGCCACTTATAGCCAAATATCTTTTCGTTCGGAATCCGTGGCACTTCAAGATCAATACTAAACTCTTCGCTCCTGTTAAAAAGCGGTGTGTTCCGCGAGATATCGATCACGGTATCCAGTGCAAGCGTCACTTTACCTAGCGGTGTTATCAACTCTTTCATAACATCCTATTTTATATCCAGTGACTTGGCCAGGTATGCAATCTTCTTAATGGCATCGGCAACCGATCCTTCGCCACCATATCCGGCCACTTTGGCGGTGATAGGTTTTTTAAGCCTTTCGTTCAGCAGTTGGATGGCCGCCAGTAATTCGGGATCACGCGCAACTGCAACCGGTTCCACGCGTGCGGAAACCGTTTTTACAGGCATTGGAGTCCCGTTTTGTTGCCCTGTATAACCCCCTGTAAAAAACTGTTTTGAACCTGAAGCGGCGATGAAAGAAGGGTTTAAATCAAGCGTTGCAAGGGTGTTATTTTTGCGGGCATGTTCAAACAGCTGGATAAAAGGCTGAAGCCGTGGATTTTTCACCCCTTCCTGCGGAATGATGTACTCGTCTCTATGGACCATGCCGGCCGGTTCATATTTACCACCCGGACCGGTATAACCCCCCACCGAATAACCAGGTTCATTAGCAGCTGAACCGCCGGAAGGGGTATTAAACGAACCAATTGCCTGCGCGATCACACTCGCTATGCTCACGGCAGCACTTGCCGTATTGATGGCCACCCACGGCATACCTGCTGTTACAGGAGAAAAAGCAACCGCTTTGGCGTTGGCAACAGCGGTATTAAAAACAATCTGGCCAATCGCAGAAGCCTGCTGCAACAGGAAGAAAGCCTTTCCGAGCGCCGATTCCTGACCGATCAGGTCGGATAGTACCCCAAAACCATCCGAAGCTGCGCCCAGAATTGCATCACCGATTTGCTGTCTTTTATCCAGCTCTTCGGTTTTGATCGATACGATTGTATCTGAAAGTGTCCTTTCTGCCTGTGCCATCATTGCGGCATTGCCGTTTGCGGCAGAGAATTCTTCTGCATAGGTTGCCTGGGCCAGCTCCTTTTGTGCCGCCCATTTTTCTTCATCCGTCTGTGAACTCGCCAGGTTATAAACCGCCCTGTCCATCTGGGCGTTCACCTGGCCGGCATAGGTAAGATCACCGATCGTTTTTTGATGCAGCATTTCCTTTTCAACGATTTCTGCATTTTTATCAGCATTGAACTTTTTCTCCTGTTCACTGAGATCCTCCTTTTGGAGCAACTGTTTCTTCAAACCCGCCAGTTCCTCTTTCCACCTTTGTTCCTCGATCGCCTTTTGCTTTTCAATCCCCTCCTTCAGGTTGTCAATCCGGGCATCGGCCAATGCCTTTTCTGCATTTAACAGCAACTCCTTGATTTTCTGATCCGCTTTAACCTCGTTCCCGGATAAAGTGGTCTTCGCCTCCTCATACTCCTTGCTGCCAGCCTCGTAAATCGTCATTTTTTCACGAAGGAAAGCTGATTCCTGTGCCAGTAACTGAGCTTCAAACTCATCTTCCGAAGTCCCCGTTGCCAAGTGGTTTTTATTGATCAGATCGATCTGACGTTCATTGGCGGCCTGCAGCTTCTCCAGCTTCTCCTTTTGGATTTTATCCGCTTTTTTCTCCTCCCGGTCTGCAAATTCAGAACTTGTTTTGCCCAGGTTATTCAGCACATCAATCTCCTTCTGGATCGCCTCGCAACGCTGGTTACGGGCTGTAATCTCATCTTTTGTGGTTCCCGGCATCCGTTTGGCCGCCTCCAGTTCCTGTTCCTTTAAGGTGATCAGCTCCCTGGTTTGTTCACCCTCGCCACCGGAAGGTCCTTTATTCCCGGAGGCCAAAGGAGGAACAATATCTTCCGAACCTTCATCTGCAATCGCTGTCTGGATACTGGCTGTCAGCGAAGCATTGGAAGAGAGCAATTGCTGCCTGTTTTTACCCTCTATCTTTGCCCCTGTATTTCTGAAGCCAAAAGGATCCCGCAAGAAGGTAACCGCCTTACCGGCAATCGTCTGTTCACCGCCAACACCTGCTTCGAGATCAATCCTTTGACTCTCCAGTTGCTTTAGCTTCTCAAAATAAGCCAGCGCACGCGCCTTCTTCTCCAGGCTTTTGATATACAATTCAATCGCGTCCGATGCTGATTTAGTCTTGATTCCCTCCAGGGTAATATTGCCTAAAAATTCAGGAGAAAGCTGATTGATTCTACTCATGGCCTGCTGGCGGACCACTTTGGTGAGCGCCTCATTTCTGGCGGTCAGGAGCAACTGATCAAGGGCTACCTTTTCACTGACCACATTTTTCGATGCGGTCAGGCTTAGTTCGTTCATTGTATTTTGCAGCAACTGTGCAACCGATAACCTGCGTGTATAGGCATTAATCGCCAGTCCGGCAGCAACAAGCGACGAAACAAGCAATGCAAAGGGATTGATCTTCACGATCGAATTGAACACCCGCATCGCGGCCGTTGCTCTGGAGATATTGCCTGTTAACAATGCCTGGGCTGCTGATAAAAGCATTACCGAAGCACGCTGGGCATTTAGCCAGTACACCTTTAATTTGGAGATCGTGATTGAAATGATATTTTCCGCGTTGTTGCGCTCTGTCCATAGTGCCTGAAGTTTGGCAGCCGTCACATAACTAAAAATGGTAATCGTAACTGATACCAGGATCCGGCCATACTTTTCAAGGAAGTTGATGGTATTGAGAATTCCTTTTAAAAAAGCACCAAAATAGCCCGTTACAACGTGCATCGCAGGACTTAATCTGGCACCCAATTCATTGGCAAGGTTGTTAATCCGGTTACCGGCCTGTGCTAATTTGGCGTTGTTATTGGAGGTATTGATCGTGGCCTGTTCAACGGCAACATTCGTTCCCGTAACAGCTTTTTCATATTTCTTTAATTCTTCAACATTGTTAATCAGAATGGCTGCAACCGTAATATTCTCGCTTCCAAACATCCGGTACATTTCTGTAGCGGTAAGATTCTTTTTGGCAAGGTTTTCCAGGGCCGCCGCCATCCCGACAATCTTTGGATTCGTCTCATCAGCCCCTTGCTGCAACGCAAGCAACATCCCCTTAAGCCCACGCCCTGCAATCTGCGGTTCCCGGATACGGGGTGCCAGCGTTTCAAGGGTGGCGACCAAAGTCTCAATCGACAGGTTGGCCATGGAAGCCACCGTGCCCGCCTTTTCAAAACCCGTGGTTAAATAAGGAATTTCTCCTGCCCCCTCTTTGGAACCTGCACCCAGCGCATTGATAATCCGGCGGCTCTGGTCCGCTGAAACATTGTACTGGTTTAGAACCATACACAATGCTTCAATGGCAGGCTGAAGCTCTGTTTTGGAGGCATTGCTTAAAATGATCGATTCCTCAGTAACGCTACTTAGGGCATATTTATTTTTAAGCAGTTCGGGTCTGGCTGATCCAACCTTTGTAAAAGCATCAACAATGTCCTGGGCGCTTTGCTTGACCCTGACCCCACCCGCAATCATTGAAACGCTTAACTCTTTTGCCCTGTCAGACAGCCATTGAAGACTCTTACCCGCAAGACCCGTCAACGCCGAAAGGTTGTCCAGCCTTTCCTCGTAATCGTTAAAGACCTTTACAAGTGATTTAAAACCAAGGACGAGACCGACAATTGCCACAGTAGCCGCTTGGATCATTGAATAGTACCTGTTGAATGCATCCCCGATCCTTGCCATACTCCAGGACCTTGAAATAGCCGAGATCTGGCGGTTGTGCTCGGCGATCATCCCGCGAAGCTGCCGGATGCCCTGGGCATGACGGATGTATTCATCACTGCCAATGGTCATTCTTGCCTGTTCATTGACAAGCCTTGCCATTTCGGCACGAATGGATTTCAGATCATTGCTAACTTGCTTCCCATTGATATAAAGATTGATTTGCCGGTTATAACTTGTAGCCATAAGCGTGTTTTCTGGCTAAGCTACAAGAGGAAGATCTTAGAGGAAAGGACAGATTTTTGTCAATAGGCAGAATAAATAATCGTTAAATAAACGTGTTGAATATTAAAGAGAAAGGGAAATATCATTACATTTGATCTGTCAAATTATTTGAAATTAATGTTAGTCCTCCGAAATCTTATATATAAATTGCAAAATGTCGGTATATATAACAGAAAGTAACCATAAAAAGAATCTTGAGCCATTGGCAGACCTGGAGAAAGGAATTGAAATTCTTGAGCCATTTTTGAAGCTCTATGATTTTGGTTTTAAGGGCTTTGAAGACTTTCAAGGTGAAGGAAGGCATCTTACGCTCGCGAAATTCAAAAACAAGCGCAGAGAATTCATTCTCGGGTATCGCTTTTCGGTGGGGCAAATTGTATATCAATTTGACAATTTAAGCGTCAGTCACGACTTTTATCTGGACAAACTCGGATTTGGAAGTAAAAAAAAGTTTGAGGGTGTCCAGACAGCGGATAAACTTTTACCATTTAAATACATCCTCTCCGACTTTGATTATTTGGTTGAAGACTTTTTTGAAGGAGAATGCATCCGGCTGCAAGCGTATTCAAAACTTCAGGATAATATCATCAAAGAGTATGACCAGAAAGCCAGGAAAAGGTATAATAGCCAGTTTTATAAATTGAGAATTCTGGAGGCCCGGTCGGAGTTCATTAATAAAAACTACAAAAAGAGTATCGAAATCTACACGTCAATAGACATTAAATGTTTATTGAACGACCTTGACGGAAAGATTATTGAATTCTGTAAAAAACACTTTTGAAAGCTGGAAAACGGCTATTTACTGAAATGGATATAAAAATAGGGTGGATAAAATAAGAATTATTTCACCTGTAGTTATAACCAGGTAAAGAATACATACTACAGTAAGCACCCATACTAAATTCCGCAACAATTAGTATCAAATATAAATAGAACCCTGACGCTGCCTATTTGATGGATGCATTAATTTCCGATTATGATTTTTATCGTGATTTCAATTTTTCTGTCAATTCGGAATGTCCACGCAATCTTTTTTACAAGAAAATAAACAAGAAAAGCAGATAAGATAACTCCTATACATCAACGTCGGTTTGACAAAGAAAAACCATCTCCTAAAATACCATTGTTTCATAATCGCCAGGAATCTTGAGAACACAAAGAATAAGGTCGGTTTTGGTTTTTATCTATTTTCTTTTATGATTTATTAACCAAAAGCATAGTTTTGGCAACTTATGTGGCCCGATAATTGTAAATAATTGTCATGTTTAGGTTTAGTTAGGTTTAGTAAAAGGATGGAGCCGCCCGGTTCCATCCTTTTCATATAAATAGAGGTTTTTCTGAAGTAAAATGAATCGGGAAACCTTAATGACAGGCTAAATCGTTTTAAAGCAAAAAGAAATTTTAAAAAGAATGAAACATTTTTGATATCTTTGCGAATACACATTTGGTTAGGTGTTTTAAATTAGATTTAAAATTTGCAAAAGGATGGTGCCACCAGGTTCCATCCTTTTTTTTAACAGCGGTATTTATGAAGTTGATGAATTGTGAAAACAAGAATACTTTTAATCACCTCAAAAAAAAATATTTTCAAGTTAATGAAACTTATTTGTAAATATTTCTAATAATTAATTCAGACTAAAGGCATAGGTATTTAAAGTGAATGTTTTGAAAAGGATGGAATCACAGGATTCTGTTCTTTTCTTTATTAATAAAAACAGAAACTTGGTTCTGACATTGTTACCTGATCATCATCCGCGTTGCATTCACCACCGCATTTGCCCCAATATCAGCCAGTTTATCAGCCAATTCAGGAAGGGATTGGTCCAGGATCGGGTTAAACCATTCCACCGCAACCCGCGGCTGGGGATCTGGTATTGGGTTTTTTGCAGTTCTTATCACTGTCCCACCCTGCATGTTATATCCGTTTCCTACACCTTTATGAACAAAAACGCCATGACGTTCAAACTGAATTGAAACCCTGTCTATCACACCATAATTTTGTTTGGTTTTGGAATTTAAGCTTGTCCGAAGCATCCGCTCTGAACGGCCGGGGCGTTGGACTGTTGAATTCTTCCCGTTGTTAAACTGCTGAAGGCTTTGGCGGAGGCGGCGCTGCACCATCGAGGACCATTTGGATACCGCTTCATTTTGTTCCTGAACCTCCGTATTGGTTAAGGACGTCGCGGTAATACGTGGTGGTGTCAAAGGAGATAAGGCCATTTTTATTTTTCATTTTGAAATTATACGGGAACACAAACATTTAAATTCCACTTGGATGGATCGACAGTTGCTGAGAAAGGAGAGGTAATTGTAAACGTGCAACGAATGCCGAAATTCCTATCATTCTCGTTTGCGATGAGCGCAAATTCAATGTTGTTTAAATCGAAGTCACGGACTGCCCTGGCTGCAGCATTGTACTTATCGGATTTCACCCGGGCGATGATGTCATCACAAATCGATTCCAGGCGGTCCCACAATTCATGCATCGCATCATAATCGGAAACATCGGAAAGATGGTCCAATAGAATAAAGGCCCCTGTCCGCTCTTTCAAAACGTTGTCGCTTTGTTTATCGATCAGGGAAAACCGGTAACCCTCCAGAATTAAAGCCGGGTAATTGATCGTTTTTAGACCAGAAAGTACCTCCTCAATTTCGAAGCGGTAAAAGTGCTTTTCTGCGGCGCTGTGGCCTATGGAATCATGTTGTGAAGCGAGCATCCTGAAATACTGGATCACATCGGAAAACGTTGTCTTCATAAAATGCGAATTAGACGAATTATAACGAATTTGACGAATGGAACGAATTAAACGGATGAATGAACCCTTGCATTTTCCTTATATTTAGCTGTCAGGTAATTAAGTACAACATTCACCGGGAGTTCTGCATATTTATTCCGGTGGATCAGGTCCTCTCCTACCAGGGATTCAAAAAGTTTTAGCCATCCGGAATCTTTGGTGCGGATATCAGGGCGGATACCATCCACCCTGACGGCGGGATCAGGAAGATGGACAGGCGAATGAAAGATCAGCGGATAAGCATTCTGAAGCCAGGAAACTACCAGGGAATAATTGAATGCGATCGATAGGCGGAGATCCTTCGGAAGCTTTTTGACAATCAATTTTTTACCGGAAATCGCCGCCTCGTTAAATTCTTCATCGTCGAAAAGATAAAGGGAGGCAATAAATTTATTAAGCGTTTCATCGTCTTTATTTGCAAGCCAGGTATTGTAGTAAGCATCTGCAAAAATGAATTGCCCGAAGGTCAACCCTGTCAGCTTCGGTTTCGGTGAATAAAGTTTTGTTCCCTTCAGTCGGGCAGAAAAAAAGGCGTTGTGTGATTTTGAAGTATTTCCGATAAAATCAAACTGATCCGACAATTTCCCCAACTGGTAAGGTGAGAGCGCTCTGATCAGGCGCATTGGAAATGAAGTCAGGACTGAAAGGAACTGAAAATCAATCTCCCTGCCATGTACTAGCATGGAAACGGCGATAAACTGTTTTTCAGACAGTTCGTTCCATGAACCGGGTAACGTACCTTTTGCCCTGCGTGTGAAAAAGAAAAAAGGAACTTCAATTTCAAGATTTGTCATGCCCAGAAAGTTTTTTTATCCGTGTTGTTTCTTTGAAATGAATTACCCACTAAACGCGGAGTATCGGGCCATTCCGAAGGATTGGCATACAGATAGGTTTGGAGTAAATCGAGGTAGGTAAGACCGAGATCGCGGTTACGGGAAGCAAGAATTGCGATGCGTTCCGGAGAAGAAGGTTTGATTTCGGTATCATTTACATGGACTGCTGATACAGCCGTAAAATACAGACCATTATCCGTCAGGTCAGCGCCACTTTCTTCCATCAGCATTGCGGATGCAAGGAAAACAAGCGGTTTGCGGATATAGGGAAGTATTCTGTAAACCTTTGAATCGGGTTCAGGTTTGGATATTTCAGCCTTTAAATAGGCATAGGTATCCGGACCCAAAATGGGCAAAATCTCAGTTTCCTCCAACAGCTGCAGATGCTGTTTCATCCGCAGGAACGTAAGACGGCTGTTATTAATGAAATAAATATCATCAAATATGTAAGTAGTTGGAACAAAAGATGTTTTCATTAATGAAAACGCTGGTGAATCCTCAAATTCCTTAAAATCAACAAGATTTAATTCGAGAAATTGAAGTATCGTATCAAGGCCATTGAAGCCGCTCGTGCGCAAATAATGTTTAAGGTTGTGTTCCTGGTACTTGAACAGGCTTTTAACCGTATTGGATTCAGTGCGTTTAAATCCCGAGTCTGTGATAAGGGCATTGATAACATCGAATCCGATCCAGTAGGCAATATGAATAACGGCTGACTGGACAAAGGCTAAAAGCTGATTGGTTTTCTGAACCGATTCATCCGTCAGATCGTGAACCTCTTCGTTGCAAAAAGTGATCATCCTTTGATACAAATCGTTCCCGATTAAAGGGATCAGGTAATCGCGTTCAGCATTTTGAATATGAGGTGCAACAATATCAAATTCAGATGAAGTACTCACGGAAATATATTTCCGGATCTCTTCCATTTTGGCATTTTTGTCTTTACTGAATAGCATTTGATATATGATTAAAATATGAATTAAGTGGCAGCCACGAAGGGCAGCCTGTACGATTAGCTCAAGGTTTTTGTGGTGCCTGCTCCCGTGTCAAGCGTAGTGAGTATTGTATTGCGGAAACGCCATTCGACATCCTCACCTGCACCGTTGTAACGAATGAAAAGCTCCAGTACATCCAGCAGATCCTGGCGGTCGAGCCAGCAATTGGCAATATTAACAAGGTAAGCCTCGCGAATATTGCTGCCGCCCTGGTTACCAGCATAGGTACCACCAGGCATCCCTGCCCCCAGAACGTTGGGATTGACCATGATGGAGAACATGATTTCGGAATTGGCCGCCGCAGAGGTAACCAGGTTCTGCTCGTTACTTAATTTGTTCTCCAGCGGTTTAATGATCCATTGTTCCTCGACTTTCCCATTTTGGGGATTGACATCAAAAAAAGTAAAGATGGGTTTATCGGCATTTTCGGTACCACACAGGTTCGATTCAATGCTGTCCATATAGGATTCAATGGCCGCTTTGCGGAGTTCGGTCGTGGCAAACTGTATTGCCGGAAACTGCTTGTCCCAGAAAGCATACGGAATCTGGATGTGCCATTTCCAGGTGATCTGGTTTTCATAAGCCTTTTTCAGGAAAGAGGGAACTTTTTTGGCGATATCGATCCACCCGGCCAGGTAAGCAGCCCACCAGATGGCGGAACTGTAATATTCACCGCTCCCCCAGGAATCGCGGATCACAAAGATGAACGATTTACCCGCTGTTTTTTGCGCCCACCGACGGCGCTGAAGGTCCGCAAAAGGATCGTATTCATCCAGCACATCAAATACCTGGAACTGATCCTGCCCTGGTGAATCTGGCCATTTCCCCGAAACAACGCATTTTTGAATCACCCCGTTTGAGTCGGCAATGCTTAAACGGCAATACTTGGCATTAATGGTATTGATACCCACCATTTTGCTGCCATCCGCATTCATGATGACCTGAACAAAGGAGCAGCCAAATTTAAGGTAATCGCGCAACGCCTTTGACATGAACCGGCGTACCAACCTTGAATTGGCAAAGGTGATCAATGACTTATCGTTTACCCGTGAAAGCACCTCATTTCCCGACTCATCAAAACCGGTCACGGTACAGGCAAAAATACCCTGCCCCAGCGTAAAGTTGCGCGTGAATTTCAAACCCGTATTCAAAACCCCCACACTGCTGATCACCTGGTCTGCCATCGAAGGGAAATCATTGTTGTTCCCCCAAACCGCTATTTTGGTATCCCCGACAATCAGGTATTCCTCATCGGGGTATTTGGGCTGCAATGCGTTCTTTGGTTTATCGGAAGGGGTACCGCTTGTTGTTGCCTGGTAACTCTTACCATAAGCAATCAACGGAACACCAGCATTATTAAAGAGAATATCTGCCATAAGAGTTGTTTTATGGAGCGATCACGAAGGATCGCCCTTACATGCGTATTTTTTTACCATTCCATTCAAGGATACTGTCGATGTGCACAGGCGTTACATGACCTGTAGCATTGTTATCAGCGTCAACGGGAAGTATACCGCGCATACAATTATCACGTATATTAAAACGCAGTCCGGCAGCTACCGCACGCGGAATGAAAACAAGCTCACCGTTTTT
>Ga0209430_1002202_pt1 | contig 12903 bp, 12 predicted proteins | sample BarGraIncub1133A_FD_184504 | JGI IMG/M metagenome (GOLD analysis project Ga0209430, IMG submission 184504) | Arctic peat soil microbial communities from Barrow, Alaska - Barrow Graham LP Incubations 11-33A (SPAdes) (version 2) | ecosystem: Environmental > Terrestrial > Soil > Wetlands > Peat... | reverse complement strand
TACACCACTCATTCAAGATGGCACTTCGTTTCGGCACGGTGATGCTGCTGTTCGCCCAGCTTATGGTAATGTTGTTCTTGGCAGCCATGTTCATTATGTTCACCGTTATTCCAACCGTCATTTGGGGGTTGTGTTGGATAATGAAGAAAAAAAAGCACATGGGGGGGCTGGGAAAGCACGGAAAAATGCATATGCACATGCCCACGCCCCGTCGGTTTAAACCTTAACTTGGACAAATAACGGCGCTGCAAAATTTAAGAAATCCCTACGGTTAATTTACTATAAAAGCGCGCACTGGTTCTTTTACGCTTGAGAAGCTTACTTATCTTGTAAACGACGATATCGCCCTTCAAGCAATAGTCGTTCGAGTTCGGGCTAATCGATTTTCTTGACTCGACTCTTAGCTATTGTTGGGCATCATCATCAGCCGTAGAACACGAGCTTCAGAAGAACGCTAGCATAACTGCATCATTGCGCATAGACCACTCTCTCATACCACGCACGGAAACCACTTTGGCTTCGCGCTTTGAGCTAGAGCTTAGCGACGTTCAATAAGCGCTGTCGCTATTTTGCGACAAAAGTGCGCGTAGGACACTGGCTCGTCTCTCGGTCGCCTTGCACCTCATGGCCGAAGCAACTTCCTTTGCTATCGTCGATTGGCTTATAGAACTTACATTCGTTGCACGTCGGCATAGCCTCACCCTCCTTTGGTTGTTAGAACAGACTTGTTGCTTTTTTATATGTACTCTCCGTCGCCGCCCAAGCGGTCTTTGTGAAAGTCATTTTCGAGCTTTTCTCGAATGCACCTCAGCCGCTTGGCGACGGGCGGTAATCAGGACCGCATGCGACTTCTTTTTGAACTTAAAATCTGACGATCAGCGCGTCGTGCTCGAACCGTTTCAATCTGCCCAGCTAGCAGCATCAGCTCGTCAGCCTGTCCATTCCGGCGGCGATGATATCTAAAATAGCTTGCTCCAAGTCGATCATTGTCCTCGCATTTATGGTCGTTGACCTCTATTTATTTATCTGCCGCTCTGCCGCTACCTCATTTGCCGAGCGTGCCGAAGCACGGTTTGCCGCATACAGCTCAGTAATAGGTTGCAGAGCGTTAAGCAGAGGCTTTGCGACGTCGAATGTGACGCCTTGCAGGCGGAAGTAAGCCAAAACTAAGCCAAAACTAAGCCAAAAATGTACCACAATTTCGCGGGCAGAACCAAACACGATTGCTCCTAATCGCACTATGATTGGTCAATGACGTGCAAGGCCACGGTGCGCCAAAAAATATGTATTTATATCTTTCTTTTATTATAATTTAAATGATATAATATTTTGAAGTCACCTGCTCATCGAACGGGAGCCTCACCGTCTTTAAACACCGACGCCTCGCCCCGCACTATTCAAAGACGGTTATGATGAGACAAAGTTCGGAAGAGAGCGAACATGGTGAGGGGCGACGCGCGGGTAAGATGGCAGCGGTGCTAATCGGACTTGCATCTATCATTGGGCGGGATAATGAACTCTCCAACCTAAAACACATCGGGCTGTTTCAAGCGGGCTACAGTTGAAACGGATCCCAAAAATTCATTTACTATGACGTCTGAGTGGGATTAAGGCTTTGAAGTGAAAGCAGGCCGCGCACTTGACAGCAATCAAAAACGGCCTGCTCTCACGCATCGTAAGACGCACTACAAGGTAACTGGACAATCGTATATAGTTTTGGATGTTTGTCTGCGTCTTTCTTTGTGTGATCCTTCGCTTCGAGCGTCGCTACCGTCATACGACGTGAGGTAACACGATGAAAGAAGCAAAAACAAGACAGAACTTCCTGGAGCTACGAGCGCAGGGGAAGTCGCTTCGAGCGATTGAAATCGAAATCGGTACAAATAGGGGCACGTTGGCAAAATGGGAAAGCGAGTGCAAAGAAGAGCTCGAGAACCTGCGGGCCATGGAACTGGAGGCCATGCGGGAGGAGTACTCGCTGACGACGCAGGCGCGTATCGAGCGCTTTGGCCGCCAGCTCCAGCGCGTTACAGAGGAGCTCGAAAATCGTGACCTATCGGACATCCCAACTCCAAGACTGGTCGATTTAGCCATTAAGTTGGACACTAAGTTGCGAGAAGAGGGTCCTACCCCCACCATAACCAGTGAAGCGGGGCTTGCAGCGAGGAAAGCCAATCGACAACTGGTTCGCTCCCTTGGCACATTACACGGGCCGATGCAGAGCTTGAAAGAGGGGGATAGAGTGAAAAATGGTAACGGAAAGGTAAAAGGCGAGGATCTCGTGAAGCTCCAGGTAAACGTCCTGCAGCGGTACGAGGCCGGGGAGATCAATGACCGCACCGCAGCCAACGAGATAGCCATCGTGAATTCGATCTTCAAGGGGATTGAAATAGCTGACTTGCAAACTCGTCTTGAGCGCATCGAGGTCGTTCTTGGCAACGGGCGCGAGCGATCGTAAGGAGTGGTCGATATGGGACAAGCTAAGGAAAGACGACTTCGTGCGATGATGCGTAAGGCAGACGCACGAAGAAAGGCCTTGTTAGTTGCTAGCAGTGTGTTTGAAACCGCGACGCACGGGACCCCGATCCTGACGGAAAGCGAAGTGAACGACTTGCAGCAAAGCCTCAAGACGGAAGATGAGTGCCGTGAATTTGCCGAGACACTCGCGGCTGCCCGAAGTCTTTTCGTCTGTGTGTGGGAAGCGGAAAGCACGTACCGTGAAGTTGTCACACGGTTAGTTTTTTTAAGTTGGCACTTTAGCCAAGCGAGTGAATATTGGCGCTTTCAAGAGCTCCTCAACGAGCTCTGCTTGAAGAGGGACGGTGACTATAATGAGCGACTCCAGGAGCGTATCGTCTCTACTGGCAAACTCATGCCGTATTTCTACAATATCGCGCTACAAGAAGAGAGCGAGGGGAGTAAGTCCATCTCCCTTCAAATGTCTGACGCGGACTCAGCTTTTGTTTCCGAGGTTATCGAAAGCTTAGAACAGGAAGCGTCTGAGTTGAAAGCGGTGGCTCAGGTTGTCAGAGACGTCATGAAGCAACGCTCCGTCTCCATCAATGCCTTCGTGGACTCGATCGACCGTTTTGAAAAGAACGTGCGTGAGCGCATTCATCTGGCGAAGCGTTTGTTGTACGACACCGATTATGAAGGATGGGACGAGCGTAGGGCGGTCTTGTCGAAACGCAACGACCCTCTGCTAGCGATGATGGAAGCACTCGCCGATTATGATGACATTGCCCTCGATGAGGCTCGATACGACGAGACATTGCGCTCGGTAAACCGCGCTGTCGCAGGTGCGTAACGGGCATTCTCTCGTCACGCTCGGGTGGCACACTCTCGATGAGAGGTTCTAAGCGCCGTGGGGAAATTTAGACCGCGCAAAAGCCCGGATATCGACGTCACGTTTCCTGAGAGAGTCGCACGTCTATGACCCAAGCAGAGACGTCGGAGCACCTACCTCCAAGCTTGCTGGTCGCATTAAGAAAGACCGACTTGACAGGAATTAGCGACTCGCCGTCTCTGTGAGCACATTGCACAGCTAAAATCACATGTTTTTCGAGGCAGAAGGGAAGCTGACACATGTAAAGAAAATAAATGATTTTAGATCTGCAATTCGATTTTTCAACGATTTAATTCGTTTTTCTGTGGAAGTCTGCTCGTCAGCTGTATGCGTCAACGCATACACAGCCGCGCCTAGTGTTCTTCCTTCCTTAGAAGCACGAGCTTTTAAGGCAGCATAAACGTCATCATCAAGTCCGATCGTTTTTGACATGGAAAAGGCCCCATACTTTTTCAGAGCGCAGAATATTGCCTTGTGAACCTTAAGTTTTTGCAGATTTTCGGCCGATCTTACGCTTAATCTTCTAGCTCATATTACTGAAATGAGTACTCAAGGGACTTGACGTGTTAAATTATAGGCTCGTGGTCTTCGCGGTTATTGCATCGCCGTCGAAAGCGAAAGTCGCCGGTTCGAATCTGGCCGAATCTTAGCCTCTAGCATTTTTTAAAGATTGCTAAGCGAAGCTTCAAGGGATGTGAAAATTAGCGGAACGGGCTATAGATCAAAATACTAATTTTCTGCTTGCAGATCAGTGCATAACGGAATTTCTTTAGGCAGCCAGTTCTTACCCCACGCTGTAGGAATGACGCAATATGTGTTGATGTCTGCGTCCGCGAAGACTCCTTCTAAACTGTTCTTAATCGTTTGCAGCTTTTCTTGATTTGCAGCTCGATAATTCCGACTAATCGAGCACTCGTAAATATTGCATTCTGGCTGGCCGCTATTGTTTATTAACAACTCAATTATGTCGAACTCGCCCTCTGTAACGTTATTGTCATTAACAATTTCTGCGCCCCATAAGTAAAATTGAAATACGCCTTTTTTGGTCTTCATTTTGTTTATCAAACACAATGCTTCAAAAGCATGTCCTTTGTTATCTTTTTTCCTCGAACCTGATTCCAGCATCTGGAACAGCTTACTCGACATCGTATTGAGGAACTGTTTTGCTTGAGGCCCCTGTAAGACTTCAGTTGGCAATGAAATAAAATCCCGCACAAGATCGTCATACAGGCTAGTGTTTAACAAACCGTCAGTGACTCCAAAACGTGCCATAAGATAGCCACCCCAAAAGTCCGCATAATATTTATCTTCTATCGGCGGAGCTGACAGACGTTTTATCACGTCGCTTTGTCGCTCTCTGTAAGGCTCTGTGAGTTCGAAGAGTTTTGCAAATAGTTTGATATCATCATTTTTTTTTCCGCTCTTCTGATAGTGTAACGAAAGAGCATCAGCAATTATTGGAACGAGTTGATCCTCTGACATGCGTGCTTTGCCTGTCCAAGATATCCGAGTCGCTAAGGCTTTACGAATTTGTCTCATTTGATCAATGGAAGCGCGCTGCATAAGTCGATTAATGATTCTGAGGATTTGCAAAAGATGTTTTCTCGATTGGTCCTGATACAGGCTAATCGAATACTGGCCGCTATTGTAAGACTCATCGTTTTTTGAGTGTTGAACCACAATCAAGATGCCAGAGGTAAACGGATAAGACAAAATTGAAGCATCATCTCTCTTCAGTTCTGCGAGCTCGCATTCAACGTCTAGAATATCGCTTGTCTCATCGAAAATCACATGATTCAATTGAAATAATGGTTCGAACTTTAGAGCACCCTGAAATAATTTTCTCGCTGCAATTGTGCAGACTGCCGGCAAAACCTGTTGATCATCTATATCTTTGCCGTGGATAAGCAGTGTCTCAAATTTAGCGTCGTCATAATCCTCGAGCCAGCTGAAGTTAAAATCTGTATTCGTAATTATTGAAGCGACAATTTTGCTGTATAAGCTATCAAAACTAACAATATCAGGCCGATTATAAAAAAGCGCTTTTAAGTACCTGCTCTGCGCTTCAATTAACGGTCTTTCTTCGAGTTGTTTAATTAACTTAGTTTCACCTTGCTCGGGTCGCGTCGTAAGTTGTCTATACAAATGATCGGGGTGAATATCTAGTCTCACCGATCCGAAGTACAAAGCGTCCCTTTGAACAAAATCAACTTGATCGGCCAGTTCTAAATATTTGTAACCATCGTCCGTTGGATCTATCAAATCAGAAATGATAATTTTTAGATCGTCCCCAACTAGATCATTGAACGGTGCCTTGCCTATTTTTTTTATGAGAAGGTCCCCCGAAAAAAATTTATAAAGGGATGTGCAATTGCGTTGGTGAAATAACTCTTGCAGGATCTGCTGTTCTCTTATCGGGTTATAGTCGTTTGAATTCTTGAGACAATTTACCACGCGCTCTTTTACATACGCGCGTGCTTTTTTGCTATTTTGTGTGTTAATGGAACTCGCTAGTAATAACGCGTGCTCCGTTGAATAAGTGAAAGGTAAATGTCCAAGGTGCAAAACCAAGGATGCCAATGTCAAAGATTTTTCATGGTTTTCTAGTTGTTTGCTCCATATTCTAAGCAAGTTGACGATTTGGTGGACAGTGCCGAAAGCGTGTTCATATTTCGAGTATGTTGGCATCTTTCTGTCGACTACGGGGATAATTCCCAAATTGTTGATATCCTGTAGACGGTCAAGCTCATCCGAAAAAACGCTTTCAGCTTCAATGATCCAGCGATTTACGTCTGATACGCGGTATAATGGATCGCGTCGAATCTTTCTTTGGCGAGAATGCAAATCAGATTGCATAGATAAACTTAGCAAATTCTTTCGCAAGATCGCAAAAACGGATGCTTATCTTGCTGCATTTAACAAACAATTCACTATACGCCTTTGTTCTAATTTAATTTTGGCCCGGCTTCTGCGTAGCGCGGGTCAATGAGTGTTGATAGGCCTCTCCTACTACCCCCATGGACTAACTCAATGCTTGTTTTCAAAGCGAAGTAATCTAATACTCACGGAAGGTAAAGTTTGTTGCCGTTTGCACGAGCTGTGGCAAACCACTCAGTCCATTTGTAGTGAGGACCAACATTGATCTGCCTACATATTTTAGGCCTTCTTTTTAGAGACGTTTGTCAGGCCTTCCCGTTGAGTTTATCTCAATTCGGCAATTTCTCTCTACGCAGAGAAAATCGAACCGCATCTCTTCAAAGTCAAAATCGGAAAGCGCCTGCTGACTCTTACGACTCAAGACCAAAAAGCTCCCTCACCTCCGGGGCAATTATTTTTTTTGCCCGGAACTGACTGAGCAAAATCGACGTCGGCATATTCCTCAGTCGGCGGCATCACCGCGAGGGGGCTATTAAGAGAAGGCAAATAGACCTCACCGGTATAGCCTTGAAACGGCGCGTAGGCTGCTTTTCTTCGCATATCTTGTCCATCGACGTAGACAAGCAATTCGTCGCGGGCAGAGTCACCTAGGGTAACCCCTAAGAACTGGTAATGCATCCGTGAGCTAATAAGCATAGAGTTACGGCATAAGAAGCCCGGCTTAATCGGCTTCCTTTCGGTTTAGATATGCCTCTGTGCCGACAAAAACAAAGAAAAATGCCAGCATTGCATGCAACAAAAAGTTTTGCACTACCTCAGGCACTTTGCCTTGCTGAAACTCCAAATAGTAAATGAATAGTGCTAACGCCCCCAACACCCACGCAAATACAACCCCTTCCGGTTTTGTCCAATGCGGAACTGCCATTCAATTCAAACATCCTTTAGGCGTCGTTTTGTTTCAAGTTCATGACAATGTCTGTTAGCAGTTTTAACGTGCGCGACTACTATCTTCCGACATTCTCCCTTTATCATGATCTCGTCGTAAGGGCATTCAAACGTAACTTTGCCCCCGACAACATCTGCAGTACGATACTGCGTCACAGCCGTATGCCAGTATGCTGTCCCTAAAGCCGTGAATGGGCCCCCCATTAATCTCACTTAGAAAAAAAAGCACCCACTCGCTCGGTGGCATTTTAGAAAGGACGTAGAACACGTTAATGGTATTCCTATCGGTGCACGTGTCTAACTCGACATCTTCTTCGAGTTCGATATCAACAAATGTCGTTTCTACCACCATGCTTGCGCTAGATTTTCACTGCTCATGAGAAAGATAACGAAATAAAAAGTGTTGGAGGAGCGGCTTTAAGATAGGGTTTCAGAAGTAGTTGTCTTATTCAATGCCGATCGATCGTCAGTCTTTTTCGCTCTTCTTCAGGTCGCAGAAATAATTGTGCTGGATGTCGCTCGTTCGCTTATAGGTTTTACACCGCACACAACTTTGCTAATTGTTGCAGAAGTAGTTGTATCGGCTCATTCAACGTTAAAATCCGTATAGGTCAAGTCAGAAGCGTCAATTTGTTTCTCGCACGCTGCAAGTTCTTTGATAGAATCCCGTTATAAAAAAAATGGCATAGCATCGCAAACTGTTTATTTCGGGCTCAATACTATTCAGGTGCTAACAAATCAAAGAAACGCTGTTATTACGCGTCTACCGCCAAAAAATTTTAGGTTTGCTTAATGGATGATTACAACCCGCTGGACTTGCCATTTGAAAATGTTTCAGAAAAAGAAGGTACGCTGCAGTTTACACTCGTCGGTAGTAACGTAATGGAGGCATCTCTGGAGAATCGCTACTTTTTCGACATGAAAGTTGGTGACTCGAGGTTTCAGCTCTTTAAAGATAAGCTTGCTAACATGCAGTTTATTCACGAGCGACCTAAGAGCGATATTAGAATCGCCACTATTAGTTTAACGGGCTTACGGGCAAGTGAGCGTCTTGCAATCACTTTAACGTGGTCTACTGAAGGTATTAGTCTTAGCGCAAGCGATGTGTTTACCCCGAATTATGTTTATGCCGCGCAGCAAACCAAAGGGCGATTGTTGCCTCGCGAAGAACTCAGCGCCCCAATACGCGGTAAGAATCTGTGGTCTACAGGAAGTTACCGAAAAAGCTTTGCGGATGTTGATCCTTCGACCGCAAAAGGACTGTGGGATTGGCACCTAAGTAATGTCTACAATCTAGTTGATGGACTATCAGCCTGTTGGAGCGTTGAAGAATGCAAGTGGAGAAATACTCTCTTCAAATCGACAGTTGCTATGCAATGCGTCGTAATCCTCGTGACAGGTTTTGAGGCATACGCTCGGCAAAGGTTTGCTGAGATGGAGAAAGAGGGGTGGAAGCCCAACACGAATGCTTTATTAAAAGAACTCGACCCACAAGGCTACTCGGAAAAAGTAAGAGAGAAGCACATACAGAAAACTGGTGGAAGTATTCTGAGCAGCATACTCGAAATCAGAAACGGTAAGGGCCTGATTAACTTTCAAAACTTCAAACAGTGTAAAGATGCATTTAACACAGGTTATGGCATCCAGTTTAGCCAGCTTTGGAACATCGGCCTAACACTAGATCGAATTAGGAGTTACATAAGATACAGACACTCTTGTATTCACAACAAGGGTTTAACGGCCATTGGAGTTGATACCAAAGGCTATCCCATTTTTGTCGACATTACTCAAGTCGAAGAAGCTGCGGGTGATTTTAGTTATTTTGTTGAAGCTCTACATGTTGAGACTTTGTTAAAGCCTTGAGGAATAGTGAGATAATATCAGTGAAGTCAAGCTGCTAGATTTTGGGTTCAAAAACAGCAAAGAGCAACTATCTAAGTAACAACAAATCTTTTTCGATAGCTTTCTACGCGTCGCGTAGCACCACATCAGCCCAGCACTGCATACAACATCATAAACGTGCTCAGGCAGCGGATGCTTGTAAAAGCGCCAATCGACCCCTGAAACGCCGTGAGTGAGAATATAAGCGCGATTAAACTGCTCCCATCGTATAATATCTCCGTACTGCTCAGCGAATTTTCTTAGATCCCCATTCACCATACTGAGGTTGCTTTGCTGCAATCGAATTTCGGTGTGCCTAAGCCACTGCTGAAAAGAAAAGTGTGTGAACATCGGCTCGTTGTTGTGCCGACCGCCCAATGCGGGCACTATGGCCTCAACGTCCTGCGGGTGCAACGGACAGTAGTGTTGCATGCGAATTTTATCTTGCCACGGAAAAACGTCTAAAACGGGTCTTCGGAGCGTAACAGTTTTTTTAAATTGTTTCACCGTGAGTCGTGCTATGGTTGCTAACGGCCGTTGTCCTGTAAATGCACCGAAGAGTACTAGCGCCTTATAATTCAGATAGTGAGAAGTGTCAATGTCGCCGTTGCTATTTGCTCGTTCAATTGTTGAGAGTAAATTCTCTACGTCTTTTTTAGTCACCATGCGGCTTGTAACGTGCTTGCGCTCTTTGATTGAGACATTAATTACAAATCCGACTTCCGCTACATTTCTCGAGTTCTGTGAGGCCGTCTGAAAGAATGTGAGTTCAACGCACGTTGAATCTCAGGATTCAACGACCACTTACCAGACGAGTTTTAAAATCTAGTCAGGATATCCGTTCCCTACGCTAACGCGACGAACGTTCTGTGACTTTAAAAAGAAATGCCGCTAAGCGCTTGGATTGCGATTCGCTACGATTTTAACGCGAATATCACCACTGTGTTGAAGCGGCAGCCCTAGCGGCGGTAAACTCACTTAAGGCGAGCCCCGCTTCTTAGCGGGCTTTGAGCCATATGCTTTTGACTCTGCGCATGCGTGGGCAGGACCTGTCACACTACTGTTAGATTCGGCTGTATGCTGATTGTGGCGGTTGAGCCTAAGCTACGCTCATTCTTCAGTTCGATGCATTAGGGCGTCTTTCTTATTCCCGAGCTTGAACAGGGTCGGGGATGGGTTACACCCATCTCCCGAGAATTCCTGAGACTATCGACTCTAATCCGAAGATTACCAGGAACACCGCGAGCAGGAACACGAGCGTCGCCAAACCGAGACCTGGGAATATTATCACGGCAAAGCCTATGATAATCCCGAGTATCCCGACTATAAGACCTCCTGCTGTACCGCGCGCGGCACTAGCTATCCCGGCAAACAACAATGCTAAGCCGAGCAGATAGACGAGCGTAAGCGATCCATAGATGAAAGGATTGGCGATTACAGAGGCGGCGATTATGATTGCCAGCGCCGACAGAATCAGGTTGAGCAGTCGTCGCCATCCGGTAATGCCTTTTGCAAATACTCGTATGAAGTAGTCAACTCCAATTATAATCAGTGCGATAGCTAGGAAGAGTATGAGCGTTCCTATCGCAACTCCTGGATATACAATGACGTAGCCGCCCAGGACAAGAATGATAAGACCTGCGACGATTTCAAGGATCCGCAGCCACATAGGACTCTTTTTTTGATCAACAGTTGCTAATTCCATTAAATTTTCACCTCCTTTGGCTTTTTAAGAAGTAAAATGCGGCAGTGTGTTTATATCGGTTCCGGTTTGGCAGCATAGCCAAGAAAAAGAGATCAGCGCGCATCACGTACGGTCAAATCATAGCCAGAATCGTGTCTTCGTTAGAACGCAGAAAGACCATGAGAATTTCTACAAAGTGACAAAAAAAAGAAAAGGTGAGCGGCGTGTTAGCCGCTTTTGCTGGTTGCTCCCGATCCGATGAGCTCGATACCGAACAAGCCGAAGATCAGAGCCATCAACCAGCCGATGAGTACTTCGCCAAGCCCGGGCCAAACGATCACCGCTATAGCAATCAGTAGTGCTATTACACCGATTACTATGCTTCCTGTTCTGGCCCACGGTGGCACTCCCGCGCCTGCTTCGAATCCTGCAAACGATATTCTTCCAATAGCGCTTAACAATAGTCCGAGCGCGAATAGGAAGATGACCAGTGCAGTGCCTAGATCCGGGTAAATTATTGCATAAGCCCCGAGAGCTAGAACAACAATCCCTAGTATGACGTTGAGTATCCTACCCCACATCGAAATGCCATCTGAGGTAACTGCGCGTACTAATAGGACCAGACCGAGGATCATTAGTCCTATCGCAAGCAAGGTCCTGACTAGGCCAACTCCTAGGCTCGGATTAAAAACGAACCACACTGCTATAACAAGAAGAATTATGCCGGCAATGATCTCAAGGCCGCGCATCCACGTTTTAGCCATATTTGGTTTCACCTCCTTTTTAATGTATTTTAGTCTACAATCTTATGTCATGAGTTTATTTATGCTTATCCACTCCTTCCTGAAAAGCTTTGATCCCCTGCACTGTTTTGCGCATTTTGACGCATCTCGACCAGCTTAGGTCTTTTGGAGAAACGCAAAGCAATGATGTCTGACAAGGCAAAGTCAACAGTTGTTACGTGCTATGTAATAGTTATAGAGCGTTACAGATGGATGTAACAAACCTACTTATAGCGGTTAGTGTAAGACTTGTTTGCTAAGACTATTCAAGGCGGTTTGTTGCAGCGCCACACAGTCCGTAATGTTGCTTCCTTAAAAGGTGTTTTTAAGAACAAATCATGACCTCAGTTTGGTAGGACTGCCCCAAAGGAGAATGCGTGGCGCTGCCTCCTCCTTTTTTGTCTAAATCTATTAAGTCACGGCGGATTTTGCACTTATAGTAGGTTTAGGCGCAGTTCCAACGCATTGCAACGCGTATTGTGTATCAATCGCACGTCTTCGTCCCGCTGTGTAGATAATTAGCTAGAGATACAACTAGTCTTGTGAGTGTTTCTCTCTCAAGTTTGTAGAAAGGGAGTAACGTAAAGGATGGGACACTTTGCGATCGAACGATCCCGCATCCACTTATCTCCATATACGAGCAAAGAGCCGGTCTATACTCTCTTAAGCTATTTTTGCCCTTCGTGCGTCCCAAGATCGCAAATGGGTACATTAATAATAAATAAACTACTACACTAACTGTTCAAGAGCAAGTGATCTAATGGACACGACGAATATCGAGCAAATCCACAAGAAGCTGGAAACAGAGTGGGCCGACTGGACTGATGATGACGACAAGTGCATATCCATATGCAAGAAAGAGCTAATGGCTGCAATGCAAGTTACCAATGCTTATATTGTGAGATATGATCTCAAGACGAGAATAGAAGAGGACCCTACCCCAAAAGTTTGCGAATTTTGCGGCAATACTTATACAGGGGCTGAACCAGTTTGTAAAAATTGCCTCCTAAAAATGAAGTTCAGACTTCGCAGGTTCAGCTGTTTGCTAGACGAGAAGGACTTGCACAAAGTTTATACTGAACCTCTAGTCTTGTGACTCAGCCCGATCACACAGAATCTGTTGAAACCCGGAACAGCTCTTTACGTATCCTGAAAGTCAGGAACTGCTTTTGTGCTTCTTTTTGTGGCCAGTCTGCTCGAGGGGTATTAGATCAATCAGAGGAAGAAGTTGACCAAAACTTTACCAAAACTTAACCGTATACCAGGACTCTTAAGCGGTTTTGTTTTGGCGCAACTGTATTTCGTGGTCAAGGCGGTTAGTCCATAAAATAATCAAGCGCCTCTGGACACTGGGCCGTCAATTTTTCGTAGAATCTGCGCGTTAGTTC
>Ga0209430_1002198_pt1 | contig 12908 bp, 10 predicted proteins | sample BarGraIncub1133A_FD_184504 | JGI IMG/M metagenome (GOLD analysis project Ga0209430, IMG submission 184504) | Arctic peat soil microbial communities from Barrow, Alaska - Barrow Graham LP Incubations 11-33A (SPAdes) (version 2) | ecosystem: Environmental > Terrestrial > Soil > Wetlands > Peat... | reverse complement strand
AAAATCTGGCCTTTGTCCTCAAAGCTACAGGCTGGAAAATTAAAGCGGATATTCAGGAACGCATCGAGCATGTACTGACTCAGGTTGGGATGTACAACAAGGGCTACAAGATGCCCCATGAATTGTCAGGAGGCGAGCAACAACGAATTGTCATGGCCAGAGCGCTGCTCAATTCACCCGACATTATTTTGGCCGACGAACCTACCGGTAATCTGGATGCGGAAACAGGCAGTGAAATTGTAAAATTGCTGCATTTCATACGTGAATCAGGTACTACAGTAATCATGAGCACGCATAATATTGGCTTTGTTCAAAGCTATCCGGGGCGCACCCTTAAATGCGAAAATAACAGATTGATTGAATAAAAAAATGTACCTTTGTACCTATTAGTTAAACCAATAAAGTAACAATAAAATGAAAGTGCTAAAGTTTGGTGGTACTTCCGTTGGGTCCGCCCAAAGAATGAAAGAAGTATCCAATCTCATCCTCGATGGTCAAAAGAAAATTGTTGTACTGTCGGCTATGTCTGGAACGACCAATACCTTGGTTGAAATCTCGGATTACCTGTATAAACGGAATCCGGATGCAGCCAATGAAACCATCAATAAATTGGCAGCCAAATACGACGGTGTTGTTGAAGCATTGTATTCAACCGAAGAATTCAAACAGAAAACCAGAGAAACCCTTCAAGCGCATTTTGATTATATTCGTAGCTTTACGGAAAACCTTTTTACCCTTTTTGAAGAAAAAGTGGTGCTGTCGCAAGGTGAATTGCTCTCAACAGCCATGTTTACAAATTATCTGAACGAAAGAGGTGTGAAAGCGACTCTTCTGCCAGCGTTGGAATACATGCGCGTTGACAAGAATGGAGAACCGGATGCTGAATATATTCGTCTGAACCTGACCAAGCAACTGGCTTTGTATCCCGATGCTGAGATTTTTATTACTCAGGGCTTTATTTGTTTGAATGCTTATGGTGAAGTTGATAATTTGCAAAGAGGAGGGAGCGACTATTCTGCTTCTTTGGTGGGTGCAGCTATAAAAGCGGAAGAAATTCAGATTTGGACAGATATTGACGGAATGCACAACAACGATCCACGTATTGTGAACAAAACAGAGCCTGTGCCCAGACTTCACTTTGAAGAGGCAGCTGAGTTGGCCTATTTTGGAGCTAAAATATTGCATCCAACCTGCATTTTACCGGCAAAACTTGCCAATATTCCGGTACGTTTACTGAATACCCTTCAACCCGAAGCTTTTGGTACATTGATTTCCAATCATACAGAAAAAGATAAAATCAAGGCTGTCGCAGCAAAGGACGGGATCACCGCCATCAAGATCAAATCAGGACGTATGCTTCTTGCCTATGGTTTTCTGCGCAAGGTTTTTGAAATATTTGAAAGCTATCAGACCCCCATTGATATGGTTTGCACCTCGGAAGTGGGTGTTTCACTTTCCATCGATAAAAACAAACACTTACAGGAAATCATTGATGAACTGAAAAAATTCGGAACGGTCACTGTTGATACCGATATGGTCATCATTTGTGTGGTAGGTGATTTGGAATGGGACAATATTGGTTTCGAATCCAGTGTTCTGCAGGCAATTAAAGATGTTCCTGTCCGTATGATCTCATACGGTGGCAGTAATTACAACATCTCCATGCTTGTCAAAGCAGCCGATAAAAAACGTGCCATGCAAGCTTTGAGTGACAATCTTTTCAACAATAATTAATCAAGCCTTCAGGCTTACGCATTTATAGATCAATGGATACAAAAGGACAGTTTCCTGTGGAAAAATTTTCCAAACTCGAGACACCGTTTTATTATTACGATACCAATATCCTTAATCAGACGTTGGAAGTTTTGACTACGGAAGCGAATAAATACAATTTCAAAATTCACTACGCCTTAAAAGCGAATGCAAATCCTCGCATTCTTTCCATTATCCACGGTTATGGATTAGGTGCAGACTGTGTGAGTGGCGGAGAAATCCGTGCCGCTATTCAGGCTGGTTTTCCTGTTTCCAAAGTTGTTTTTGCCGGAGTTGGCAAAGCCGATTGGGAAATCAATCTGGCTTTGGATCACAACATCTTTTGTTTTAATGTTGAATCCATCCCTGAACTGGAAGTCATCAATGAACTGGCTGCTGCAAAAGGTAAAACGGCCAGCATTGCCTTGCGTATCAATCCGAACGTAGTTGCGGACACCCATCATTACATCACAACAGGTCGGGAAGAAAATAAATTTGGTATAGCGCTTGAAGATGTTGATAAAGTCATCGATGTGGCTTTAAGTTCATCCAACATCAAACTCATCGGTATGCATTTTCATATAGGTTCGCAAATTCTGGAGATGAATAATTTTGCCGGACTTTGCAGTCGGATTAATGAGTTGCAGGACCAATTGGCAAAACGTAATATACTGTTGGATCACATCAATGTAGGTGGCGGTCTGGGCATTGATTATCATTACCCAAGCAAACAATCGATTCCTGATTTTACAAATTACCTGAAGACATTCAGGAGCATGGTGAAACTGCGCGAAGGTCAAACCTTACATTTTGAACCAGGTCGATCTGTGGTAGGTCAATGTGGTAGTCTTATAACTAAAGTATTGTACATCAAGGAAGGTACAAAAAGAACATTCGCCATTGTAGATGCAGGAATGACCGATTTGATTCGTCCGGCTTTGTATCAGGCTTATCACAAAATTGAGAATTGTTCTTCTGAAGAAGTCGTAGTGAAATACGATGTGGTAGGCCCCATTTGTGAATCATCCGATTGCTTTGGTAAAGATGTGGAACTGAATAAGACAAAACGCGGTGATTATCTGGCACTCCGCTCTGCGGGTGCATACGGAGAAGTCATGGCTTCACAATATAATTTGCGTCGATTACCGTTAACCTATTTTTCGGAAGATATTTAAGCACTATTTTTGTAAAGGAATAAACTACGTATGAGTTTGGATTGGTTTCAGCTGTCACTGGTAGAATTGGTACTTTTAGCTTCATTGCTTGCAGTATTTCTTATACAACTCTTTTATTATCTTTATTATTATCGCGGAGTGCTGAGAAAATCACGCCGCGTCAGAAAAGGAAAAGTAACTTTTGGTACTGAACACCCCCCTGTGACTGTACTCATTTGTGCCCGAAATCAAGCCGAAAGTCTCGAAAAGAATTTACCACTTATACTCGAACAGGATTATCCTGAATTTCAGGTAGTTGTTGTAAATGATGCCTCCTCGGATGAGACGGAAGATCTTTTAGTCCGTTTGGAACAAATCCATCCCAATTTGTACCATACTTTTGTGCCTCCAGGTGTGCAGAGTGTCAGTGCTAAAAAAATCGCCATGACAATAGGTATTAAGGCGGCGAAATACGACATCCTTTTATTGACTGAACCCAATTGCACTCCTGGCAGCAACCAATGGATAGCGTCGATGATGCGTCATTTTGAACCTAAATGTGAAATTGTTCTGGCTTATAGTTCATACACCAGTGCCAAAGGTTTCTTAAAACACCTGGTTACGTACGATACCTTGTTTACAGCCTTGCAATTCATGGGTTTTGCTGAAATCGGAAGACCCTATATGGGCTTTGGCCGAAATCTGGCTTATCGTAAGGAGCTATTCTTTAAGAACAGAGGTTTTGCCTCACACTTGAATTTAAAATCCGGTGAAGATGATTTGTTTGTGGAGGAAATTGCTAATAAGACCAATACAAGCATTGAAATTTCACCCGAAAGTAAAATCTTAGCCAATACAACGGATATCTGGGCTCATTGGAAAGATCTGAAAAAGAATAATTTAGCGACCTCTTCCTATTTCAGACCTGGTATAAGGTTCAGAAAAGGTCTCGAAATAGTTAGTCGCTTAGTATTCTATGCTTTGTCGATATTCCTCTTGGTTTTTGGCATTCTGAAGTTAAATACCGCCCTGATTGCCTTTTCTGCAGGCCTTTTAATCATTCGTTATATTTTGCAACTTTTTATTATGAACAGAAGTGCGAAATGTTTTGATGAGCATAAATTCTATCTATCCATTCCTCTTTTTGATATCCTTCTGCCATTGATTAATTTGTGGTTTCGGATCTCCCTGATGTTTCATAAGGACAATTCTCACTCCTGGCAAGTGTTGCATTAATTTTTTTTAGTTCAGTATTTTTTTGTTCAGGGTGAACACGCAAAGGACCGTCACTATGGTAGCAAGAAAATCACTGCATGGAAGAGCTATCCAAACACCGATCAATCCAAAATAATGTGGTAGTATCATTAGGCCAGGAACCAGAAATAAAAATTGTCGGGAAAGGCTGAGGATGATGGCAATGTATGCCTTACCGATGGATTGAAAAAAGTTGGCGGTGACCATTTGAAAACCAATAATGGGGAACATCATCATCACTATCGTTAATGCCACTTTTGATTGGGATATGAGTTGAGCGTCGTTGGTAAAAGCTGAGACAATACTCGTGGGAAACAAAATGCAAATGGCAAAACCAAGTGTTGTAACAATGGTTCCGGCTATCAGGGTCTGTTTGTAAACCTTGCGAACCCTGTCGTCCTGGCGGGCACCAAAATTAAAGCCTGCAATGGGTTGCATTCCCATATTAAGCCCCATCACCGTCATTACAAAAAGAAGAGCAACGCTGTTAACAATGCCAAAAGCACCAATAGCCATATCGCTGTTTTCTCCCCCGTATTTTGCAAGGCTCATGTTCACAATCATCGCAACCACACTTGCTCCAACGTTCATTGCAAAAGGGGACATCCCAATAGAAAGTATATCCTTGATAATCCGTTTTTTAAGTTTGAAGTAGCCGTTTTGAAAGTGAAGGAAGCTGCTTTTTTTCATGAAATGAATCATGACCCAGATGAATCCGCAAAATTGCGCAACGACTGTTGCCATCGCTGCACCTTTTATGCCCCAATGAAAAACAAAAATAAAGAGTGGTGCCAGACAAACATTGACAAAAACGGTCAGTAATGAAGACCACATGGCCTTTTTGGGGTAACCCGACGCCCGCATGACATTATTCAAACCCATAAAGTTGTGGTTGAACACGTTACCAATCAATATAATTTGCATAAAATCCCTGGCATAGGGCAACGTGGCATTACTTGCTCCGAAAGCAAGAAGAATGGGATCTAAAAAGACCAAGCCCAGTACCGTTATAGTAAAACCTATAATGAAATTCAATACAAGGGTATTCCCCAAAATCATGGTTGCTTCCCTTTTGCGCTGTTGTCCCAAACGTATGGAAATCATAGTGGATGCTCCAGCCCCGATCATAGCGCCGAAAGCAATCGTTAGATTCATGAGCGGCATGGTCAGTGCCAAGCCGGAAATAGCCAGAGGGCCCACCCCATTTCCTATAAAAATCCGGTCTATGATGTTATAAAGAGAAGCAACTGTCATCCCGATGATGGCAGGCAGAGAATAATGAATTAAAAGTTTACCGATGGAGTCTGTTCCTAAACGATTGGCATTTTCGTTTTCTGAATGGTTATTTTGAGAAGAATCCACAGGACGGATTTCTTCCGAAAGAATTATATCTCCCGACATATAGGCATTGATTCACGTAAATAGAATTGTTGAAAACCGTTGCAAAGATAGCGCTTTTTTGTTCCGGTTTAAGAAGAAGTTTATCTATTTGATGTTTAACAAAGTTTTGAACCAAAAAGTCTTATCCGGAACAGAGGTATCATTCCTTCCTTGTTGACCACTCATTTCCATACCTCCATGACCTCCCATACCACCAGGTCCTCCCATGCCACCGTATCCTCCCATACCACCCATACCACCATATCCTCCCATACCACCTATATCACTTACTTTATTGGTAGATTCAGTACCTTTAATGATGAAGCCGAAACAAAATTTTACAGCCGCATCACTCTGATCCAGTGATTCTTTGTAGAACGTGTTGAAAGGAACAGCCAACTCGTAAACCATACATTTTGATTCATCTCTGGATAGTGAAACACGTATCGGACATCCTTCCGTAGGCTGTTTGCCATTTTCCAGCAGGAAGCCGGTTAAAATTAGTTCTCTGGTTAAGAATGACATTTCCTGACCCACTTGAGGAGTTCTTTGCTTTTGTTCAGGTGTATCTTTTTTCAGATCTTTTGACATTGGCAGTGGAAATGTGACACCGGTCACTTTCCGCTTTTTCCCAAGCGAGTTGATCCATACTTCCATGCCGTTTTGTACGATCCGTCTTTGTGTTGCCTCATCCGCAATCCGAAGGATAAAATACAGATTTCTTTCATCGTTGGCCACCGAATAATTGATACCGGTACTCTTGTCAAATTTTGGCAATCGCGGACTCCATTCTTTGTTGATGCCATCAATAGTGACATCTGTCTTGTAGGGTAATGTTTCTCCGGCAGCGAATACTATACTTGAGCAAACAAGGCTCAGAAGCGATATGAAAATATATTTATGCATAATTTTTTTATTTTTTTAGATTGAGGAATTTCTTGACTGAATCAACATACGATTTACCAATAGGTATTTCTTTTTCACCCAATTGGATGTGTTGATTGTAGATGCGTTGAATTTTACGTATCGGTACAATGTACGAGCGGTGAACCCTTAGAAAATCACCTTCAGGCAATTTTTCCAGGATGTTTTTTAAACTCGTCAAAGTAAAGATGCTTTTACCTGAGTCCAGATGAATACGGATATAATCATCAAAACCTTCAATGAACAAAATCTCTCTGGTACTAATGCGTATGTTTTGGTAATCGGACTTGACAAAGATGGCTACGTCCTCTGCCGGATTTATAGTTGATTCGCTTAATGATCTGTAACTTTTTGCTTTGTTTACCGCTTCCAGAAAACGATTGAAGTCAAACGGCTTTAGCAAATAATCCAAAGCGTCCACATTAAAACCATCCACGGCATATTTGCTGTAGGCTGTAGTAAAAATGACCATCGGTTGACGGTGGTTCAGAGACTTTGCCAGCTGAATCCCGGTAATGTCCGGCATCTGAATATCTAAAAACACCAGATCCACCGGATTTTTCTGTAGATAGCCCCAAGCAGAAATAGCATCTGAAAATGTTTCCAGCAACTCGAGTCCAGGCACCTGTGAAATGTAGGATTCCATTAATTCCAGAGCCAAAGGCTCATCATCAACTGCAATGCAATGTATCATGCCAATTCAATTTTTAGGAGAACGTGATAGATTTCCGGCGTTTTTGTAATTTTCAGAATGTACTTATCCTTATACAACAAGTCCAGCCTACGTTGGGAATTTTCCAGCCCAACCCCTGAAGATTCAAGACTTTCTCCTCCCAATGGATGGATGGCATTTTGAATGGTGAAGTACATACTTTTATCAATGAATTCAAAACGTATTTTTATTTCTGAATTAAACCGGTTGCTAACGCCGAACTTGAAAGCGTTGTCTATAAACGGAATCAGGATTCTGGGTGCAATCGAGAGTGAATTGTACTTTCCAACAAGTTCATAATTGACTTTTGTTTTACCGGTCAGTCGCAATTCCTGCAATTCAATATAATCGTGTATAAAACTTTCTTCTTCTTCAAACGGTACAAAATCCACTCCGGAGTCGGTGGTGATTTTCCGCATCAGATTGGACAGTTTCATGACTGCCAGTGAAGCATCATCCGATTTTTTCAGAGTCAGCGCATAAATGTTATTGAGTGTGTTGAACAGGAAGTGCGGATTGACCTGAGCCTTCAGGAATGAAAGTTCCGATTGTAAGGCGGTGGCATAGATCCTTTCAGAACGACGTAAAGATTCCTGCAATTTTTCGAATAGGAAGAAAACCATACTGATGGCCCAAACAATAGCAAACATATAAATAAAGGAAAACTGTCTGAACTCAAAACCTCTGGGTGAATGGTTCATATGCCCCATGTCATGCATCATGTTTTGTCCGAAAAAATGATCGGCTGCTCTGGAAATGGATGGTAATAAAAAGCTGATAGCCAGAAAAATGCAGGAAAAAAAAACATAGATGCCCCACTTCTTTTTGTCAAAAAATCTGGGCATGAGCAGCAGTAGATTGGTATAAAAGGCAATCAGCATGAAAATATTATTTGTCCATATGGGGAGAGGTATGAGCCAAGGCATATGCCTGCCTTGAGGCCCGGGACCAAAGTGCGGTCTGAACAACAAAGGCAGTGAAAAAAGAGCGACCCAGATGAACAGATGTATTAAAAATGTTGGGATTTTCTTTTTAAGATAATCCGGACTCATTCTATTTGTTTGCATGTATTTTGTATTGATTGACCGATCTGTTTTAATCAAAAGTACAGCATTTTTATGTTAGAAAGGATTGGTTTCAGTCATAATGTGCTTTTTTATCGGTTAAAAAGGCACTGTTCTCCTTTTTTATGATCCATTCACAATCATACTGGTCGTTTTTTCTGGTTTGACTAAAATTCAAGATTGATGATATCATCCTTTCTGTAAACCATGCCTTCCAGTGTTGCAATCAATTCTCCATTCTGATTGGTCACATCCACCTGATAATTTGCAATCCGTTTGTGTAAAAACCGTTCTTTGGCCTCAGCAAACAACGTATCGCCCGGTCCGCTGCCTCTTAAGAAATTGACAGAACCGGTGATGGTAAAAGCCAATCGTCCATGAGAATTGGATGCGGCAGCCAGTACAAAGTCTGCCAAAGTGAAAATAGCTCCACCTTGAGTCGTATTTCCCGCATTCAGGTGCATATCGGTGACAGGCATTTTTGCCTTCGCATAACCTTTGGAAATTTCGAGTAATTCGATACCCGTCATTGTCGCATACCGGTCATTTTTGAAAAATTCAACAGCATTCATGAGCCTTCATTATTTAATAAACTCAAATGTAGACATTTTTTAAAAATTAATGGAAAGATATCCCATTTGTGTACTAATTTTGAATCCGTTACTATTTCTGATACAAAACCGATGAAAAAAATCGCAATTGAGCCTGTCATTCTTATTGCCGCGTCAAACTACAAAGGTCTGGTTCTAACCTGCTCACTAACAAATTCGGATTATGACAAAGCACTTTGGGATGAAATTTATGCTGAAAACGAGCGGTTAAGTCAACGATACGTGGTAGAAGATATCAACAAACTTCCCGGTATTTTTGAAATGCGGCAACTTTACAAGAAACTTGGCAAGGATCCTAACCGCTATCGGCCTTCCGCTGAGGCACTTTGCCGAAGAATCCTCAAAGAAAAGTCACTGTATCGAATCAATACCCTGGTGGATATCATCAATCTGGTTTCCATACATTCAGGTTTTTCTATTGGCGGTTTTGACGCCGATAAAATAGTAGGTGATTTGAAGCTGGGAGTCGGTGTAGCCAATGAGAAATTCGAGGCTATTGGCAGAGGCCTCCTCAACATCGAAGGCCTTCCTGTTTACAGGGATTCCAAAGGGGGTATCGGAACGCCAACCAGTGATGAGGAACGGACAAAAATTGATCTGAAAACCACCAGATTGTTTATGATCCTGAATTCAGCCAACGGCTCTGAAGGATTGAAAGAGGCGTCCGATTGGTCAAAAACACTTTTGGCGAAGTATGTGCAGGCAAAAGAAATTGAATCGTTGTGGTTTTAAATTTAGAAAACAAAAAATGACCAAAAATTCCTACTGGTACCATATTCTGGCATTAATTACTGTCATTATCTGGGGTGCCACCTTTATTTCTACCAAAGTATTGATCGGGGACGGACTACACCCGGCTGAAATATTTTTTTACCGTTTCCTGATGGCTTACGTTTGTATTTGGTTCTTTTCCTGGAGGCGTCTATGGGCTGCCTCTTTAAAAGATGAAATGCTTTTTCTCGGAGCAGGAGCTACCGGAGGATCCCTTTATTTTTTATTCGAGAATACGGCTTTAAGCATTACCCTGGCTTCCAATGTTGCTCTGATATTGTGCACTGCGCCACTTCTAACAGCCTTTTTATATTTTTTGATTCATCGGGACGAAAAGCTGAAACCAAACTTTGTCTATGGCTCATTGATAGCCTTTACCGGAGTAGCATTGGTGGTTTTCAATGGAGGTTTCTATTTGAAGATCAGCCCCATCGGAGATGTGTTGACCCTGCTTGCTGCCTTGATGTGGGCTTTTTACAGCTTAATTATCAAGAGCCTGAATACCAAATATCCAACCCTGTTCGTTACCCGAAAGGTCTTCTTTTATGGACTTCTGACCATACTTCCGACCTTTTATTTTGAACCACTTCGATTTGATACTCAGGTACTTTTAAAACCCTCTATCCTTATGAATTTTCTTTTTCTTGGCATCATAGCATCGATGTTATGTTACATCATGTGGAATGTAGCGACCAAAAAACTGGGGGTGGTTCGTGTGACCAACTACATTTATATTTCACCGGTAGTAACATTACTGGCATCCCACCTATTAATCAATGAAACAATTACAACAATTGCATTGGTAGGGTCTGCTTTGATTTTAAGCGGGGTGTATGTGGCGGAAAAAGGATTGAATCACACAAATAAACGTACCTAATGAAATCAAAATCTCCTCAGAAAATACTTTAGGCTGAAATATCTAAACTTATATAAAATAACTAAATCGTTTTTGCTATATTTGTTGAGTCATTGATGCCTTACCTTAAACAAATGATAGCTAATACCTTTATCTTAAAGAAAAATATGAAAAACGTACGTTTACAGCTGTTGATTCTTCTGCCTTATCTTTGCTTATTGTGTCTTGGGATTTTTCAATCAAGCCCTGTTTATGCTGACACCCGTTTAAGTGATTATGTAAATACCCTTCGGGGAAGCAATAACGATGGAGGCGGGTATTCTCGCGGTAACACCATTCCACTTACCACACGTCCACACGGATTTTCGTTCTGGACACCAAAAACAAATGCACAGGAAAGCGGATGGCCTTACCAATGGAAAGATCAGGTTATGCAGGGTTTTTCTGTATCGCATATACCCAGCCCATGGATAGGGGAGTACGCCAGTTTTAACATTATGCCAGAGATTGGCACTATGAAAAGTAATAATACACTCAGGGGAATACCCTACTCTCACAAAGATGAAATAGGTTTGGCTCATTATTATGCCGTCACTTTAAAAAATGGCATCAAGGTTGAAATGGCTCCAACAAGTCATGCCTGCATCATGCGAATTACTTTTCCTGCCAGCACCAATGCCCATATTTTATTTGATACCAAGGATAACGCCACCGGATCTGTGATAGTAGACTCGATTGGTCATGTTTTAACCGGAAATGTGTTGGATATCAACAATGGCTGGTTTCAAAGCATACCGAAAAATTATTTTTATATCAGCGTTGACAAGGATATAAAAACTTTTGGATATCCCATCAATTCTGGGGTATGTGCCAATATTGATTTTGCTACCACCGCCAATGAGGTTGTAATTTTGAAAATCGGTACATCCTACCTAAGTGTTGCTCAGGCTCAGGCAAATCTGAATACCGAAATTGGCAGTAAGGATTTGGAAACAGTTAAAGAAGAAGGAGCCGCCGAATGGGATAAACTTCTGGGCAAAATAGAGATCGAAGGTGCTACGGAAGATCAGAAAACAACCTTTTATTCTTGTATGTACCGTGAATTTGCCTATCCCAACGCTATGTGGGAAAACGTAAATGGTGTTGATCAGTATTATAGTCCATACGATGGTAAGGTTCATACTGGGAAAATATATGTAAACAATGGTTTTTGGGATACCTATAAGGCATCATGGCCTCTTTATGGGATATTGACCCCAACGCAAGCCGGGGATATGTTGGATGGATTTGTGACTCCTTTCAAACAAATTGGTTCGGTGCCCAGATGGAGCGGTCCCGGGATATTAGGCGCCATGGTGTCTTCGCACTCCGATGTTATTTTTGCCGATGCCTATGTGAAGGGAATCCGTAATTTTGACTATGCGACAGCCTACCAATCGATGATGAAGAATTCCTCAGCCTCTAACGGTTCAGGAGCTACCGGAAGAACAGCCAATGAATACGCCAATTTTTGCGGATATGTTCCTCAGGATATACAGGCAGAATCGGCATCATGGACTATTGAAAACAATATCTGCGATGCTTCGATCGCTCAAATGGCAAAAGCCATGGGGAAAACAGATGATTATACCTATTTCTCCAACAAATCGCTGGGTTACACCAATCTTTTTTCTACCTCAGTGGGTGGTTTTTTCCGTGGTAAAAATCTGAATGGCAGCTGGCGTACAACTGATGCCAATTATAAACCCAATGAGTGGGGCTATGAAAATTGCGAAGGCAATGCCTGGCAATACCGCTTTGCACCGGTATTTGACGGGCAGGGTCTGGCCAATTTATTTAACGGCCGCGCAAATATGGAAGCTAAAATTGATGAAATCTTTAATGCTCCCAAAGATTATTTACCGGGAAGTTATGGTGGTGCCATTCATGAAATGAAGGAAGCTTATGATTCAAACACCGGACAATACAACCACGATAATGCAACAGACCATTCCCTGATTTATATGTACAACTATGCAGGAGCTCCAGCCAAAACAGCATTAAGAGCAAGGGATGTAATGACGCGGTTGTACAATTCAGGCATTGGCACCGGAAATGGTTATTGCGGTGATGAAGATAACGGATCGATGTCGGCCTGGTATGTACTAAGCGCATCCGGATTTTTTCCTGCCTGTGGAGCTGTACCTGAATATTTAATAGGATCGCCTCTTTATTCAAAGATTACCTACCATTTGGAAGACGGAAAAACATTTGTTGTCAGTGCGCCAAACAACAGTTCAACCAATATTTATGTACAAAGCGCTACGCTGAACGGAAACGCTCTTTCAAAGAATTTTATTACCCATTCCGATATTATAAATGGAGGAACTTTGGTGCTGAACATGGGGGCAGCCCCATCCTCCTGGGGGACTGGGCCTAACGATGTGCCCA
>Ga0209430_1002193_pt1 | contig 12924 bp, 10 predicted proteins | sample BarGraIncub1133A_FD_184504 | JGI IMG/M metagenome (GOLD analysis project Ga0209430, IMG submission 184504) | Arctic peat soil microbial communities from Barrow, Alaska - Barrow Graham LP Incubations 11-33A (SPAdes) (version 2) | ecosystem: Environmental > Terrestrial > Soil > Wetlands > Peat... | reverse complement strand
CCGACGTAGACCGGCTGGAACCGACGCTCGAGCGCCGCATCCTTCTCGATGTGCTCGCGGTACTCGTCGAGCGTGGTGGCTCCCACGGCGCGCAGCTCGCCGCGCGCGAGCGCGGGCTTGAGCATGTTGGACGCGTCGATCGCGCCCTCGGCGGCGCCCGCGCCGACGATCGTGTGCAGCTCGTCGATGAACAGGATGAGCTTCCCTTCGGCCTGCTCGATCTCGCGCAGGACGGCCTTGAGCCGGTCCTCGAACTCGCCGCGGTACTTGGAGCCTGCGACCATGGCCGCGAGGTCCAGCGCGACGACCTCCTTGTCCGCGAGCGAGGACGGGATGTCGCCGCTCACGATACGCAGCGCGAGTCCCTCCACGATGGCGGTCTTGCCCACGCCCGGCTCACCGATGAGCACCGGGTTGTTCTTCGTGCGGCGTGACAGCACCTGGATGACGCGCCGTATCTCAGCGTCGCGCCCGATCACCGGGTCGAGCTTGCCGTCGCTCGCGGCCTGGGTGAGGTTCCGGCTGAACCGCTCGAGCGACTGGAACTGCGACTCGGGATTCTCGTTGGTCACGCGGGTGCCGCCCCGCAACTCGTCAAGGGCGGTCCCGAGGCGCGCGGGCGTCACGCCCGCGCGCGCGAGCGCCCTGCCCGCGTCGCCGGAGTCCTCGGCCATGCCGATCAGCAGGTGCTCCGTCGAGACGTAGGTGTCCTTGCGCGCCCCGGCGGCCTTGAACGCCTGCTCCATGACCGTGTTGAGCCGCGGGCCGACGCCGGCCTGCAAGCCGGCTCCGCTCACCTTCGGCAAGCGGGCGATCGCCTCGCCGACCTCGGCGCCGATGACGTCGGGATCGGCGCCCACCTTCTGGACGACGGGCCGTACGATGCCCTCGGCCTGGTCGAGCAGCGCCTTGAGCAGATGCTCGGGTTCGATCGTCTGCTGCCCGGCGTCGGCGGCGATGCCGTAGGCGGCCTGAAGCGCCTCCTGGGCCTTCACGGTGAGTCGGTCGAGTCGCATGGGGATCACGTCCTTGAGTGTCTGGACGCGGAGATGCCGCACGCATGCGGCGGTCGCCGCGTGGGTCGTCTAGGGGTGGTAGCGCCGCTGCAGGCCGCCGCGCGGGATGAGCACCAGCTCGGTCCGCACGACGGACGCGCGCGCGGCCTCGTACTCGGCGGAGCGCCTCCTGACGGCCTCCAACACCAGACGCAGCTGTTCGTTCTCCGCGATCAGACGCTCGCGCTCGTCCTCGAGTTCCAGGATGCGGACCACGCCGGAGAGGTTGATGCCCTCGTCCTGGGTGAGCTGCTGGATGAGGCGCAGCCGCTCGATGTCGGCGTCGGAGTAGACGCGGGTGTTACCGGCGGTGCGCTGGGGCGACACGAGGCTGCGACGCTCGTAGATGCGCAGCGTCTGCGGGTGGACGCCCGCCAGCTCGGCCGCGACGCTGATCATGTAGAGCGGACGGTCGCTGTCCGCGAAGAGGTTCCTTCGTCTGCGTGGCATCGCTTGTGTCGCGCCTCCTAGTCGTTCGAGAAGTGCGGGCGCAGGTCGTCCTTCGCGCCGCGCGATGACGCGAAGCGCTTCAAGAGGTCCTTCTGCTCGGAGTTGAGATCCGAGGGCACGACGACGCTCACCCGCACACGGAGGTCGCCCTTGCCGCTGCCCTTGAGCTTGGGCGCGCCCTTGCCCGGCAACTTGTAGACCTTGCCGTCCTGCGTGCCGGCCGCGATCTTGAGCTTCACCCGCCCGTCGGGCGTCGGTACCTCCAGTTGCGCCCCGAGCGCGGCCTCCGTGATCGAGATCGGGAGCTCCAGGATCACGTCCGCCTTGTCGCGCGAGAAGTACGGGTGCGGCTTGATGCGCGTCACCACGTAGAGGTCACCGGAGGGGCCACCGCCGACACCGGGCTCGCCCTTGCCCTTGAAGCGGATCTTGCCTCCGTCGGTCACACCGGCCGGGATCTGCACGGTGACAGGCTTGATCTTGACGACGCGGCCCTTGCCTCGGCAGGTCATGCACGGGTTCTCGATGATGCTGCCCGAGCCGCCGCACCGCGGGCACGTGCGCGACACGGAGAACATCCCCTGTCCCTGCGCGGTGTGGCCGGAGCCGTGGCAGACAGGGCAGGTGACCGGCCCGGTGCCGGGAGCGGCTCCCGAACCGTGACACGTCGGGCACTGCTCCGTGCGCTGGACGTCCACCTTCGCAGAGACGCCCGTGATCGCCTCGTCGAAAGTGACCGAGACCTCGTAGTTCAGGTCGCGTCCGCGCTGCGCGGCCGGGCGGCGCGATCCGCCCATCCCGCCGCCTCCGCCGGAGAACATGCTTCCGAAGATGCTCCCCAGGTCGCCGAGATCGACGTTGGCGTAGGTCTGGCCACCGGGCATGCCGCCCGGCCAGCCGGCTCCCCCACCAGGGAAGGGGCCGGAGCCGCCCGCCCCGGGCGGGACGTTGCCGCCGAAGTAGGCGCCGTACTGGTCGTACTGCGTGCGCTTCTCGGGGTCGGAGAGCACCTCGTAGGCCTCGCCGATCTCCTTGAACTTCTCCTCTTTGCCGCCGGCGTCCGGGTGGTGCCTGCGCGCGAGCCTGCGGTAGGCCTTCTTGATCTCGTCGGCCGTGGCGGACTTCGGCACCCCGAGGGTCTCGTAGTAGTCCTTGGCTGCCATGGCGGCGGGTCCCGACGCCTAGGCCGTGACCGTGGGGCCGCCGGTGCTGACCACGACGGTGGCCGGACGCAGCACGCGACCTCCGAGGACGTAGCCCTTCTGGTAGACCTCAACGACCGTGTGCTCCGGCAGCTCCGGGTCGGGGCGTTCCGAGACGGCCTGGTGCAGGTGCGGGTCGAACGCGTCGCCGAACGGGTCGATGACGGTCACGCCCTCGTTGGCGAACACGCCGAGGATCCGGCTGCGGACCATCTCGACGCCGGTGAGCAGATGCTCCAGCTCACTGCCCGAGGCCGCGCTCGCGACGGTATGGTCGATCGCGCGGTCGAGGTCGTCGACGACCGGGAACAGGGCCTCGACCAGCCTCTCGCTCGCGCGGACGCGCATCTCGACCGAGTCGCGCTCCTGGCGCCTCTTGTAGTTCTCGAACTCGGCCTGCCAGCGCTGGGCGGTCGCAAGGTTGCGATCCGCCTCAGCGCGAGCGGCTTCGACTTCCGCGGACGCGGTCAGCCCGGCCTCGAGTTGCGCGCCGAGGTCCGTCTCCAGCTCGGGATCGAGCCGGCGCGAGGCCTCGGACGCGCGCCCATCCTCGTCATGCGTGTGATGTGGCTTGCGGGGGACCATCGCTTACTTCTTGTCTTCGTCGACGACCTCGTAGTCGGCCACTTCTTCGTCCTCGGCGGGCTCGGCCGGCGCATCGCCGGTCTCACCCTCGGCCTCGCCGGACTCGGTCTGCGCGTCGGCGTAGACGATCTCGGCCAGCTTGTAGGACGCCGCCTGCAGCTTTTCGGTCGCGGCCTTGATCGCGTCGGTGTCGTCGCCCTGGAGGGCTTCCTTCACCGCGGTGATCTCGGACTCGACGTCGGTCTTGGTCTCCGCCGGGACCTTGTCGCCCAGGTCCTTGACGGTCTTCTCGGTGGCGTAGACCAGCGTGTCGGCGACGTTGCGCGCCTCGGCGGCCTCCTTCACCTTGCGGTCGTCGTCGGCGTGAGCCTCGGCGTCCTTGACCATCTTCTCGACCTCGTCGTCGGACAGCGCCGTCGACCCTGAGATCGTGATCTTCTGCTCCTGCCCGGTGCCGCGGTCCTTTGCGGCCACGTTGACGATGCCGTTGGCGTCGATGTCGAACGTGACCTCGACCTGCGGCACGCCGCGCGGGGCCGACGGGATGTTGGCCAGCGTGAACTTGCCGAGCGTCTTGTTGGCAGAGGCCATCTCGCGCTCGCCCTGCAGAACGTGGATCTCCACGGAGGTCTGACCGTCGGCCGCCGTCGTGTAGGTCTCGGTCTTGCGGGTCGGAATCGTGGTGTTACGGTCGATCATCTTGGTCATCACACCGCCGAGCGTCTCCACACCCAGCGAGAGCGGGGTGACGTCGAGCAGCAGGATGCCCTTGACGTCGCCGGCGAGCACGCCGCCCTGGATGGCCGCACCCAGCGCGACGACCTCGTCCGGGTTGACGCCCATGTGCGGGTCCTTGCCGGTCAGGGACTTCACGAGCTCCTGGACGGCGGGCATGCGGGTCGAACCGCCGACGAGGATGACCTCGTCGAGGTCGCCCATCTTCATGCCGGCGTCCTTCATGGCCGCTTCGACCGGCTTCTTGCAGCGGTCGAGAAGGTCGGCGGTGATCTTAAGGAAGTCAGCGCGGGTCAGGTCGTAGGAGAGGTGCTTCGGGCCGGACGCATCCGCGGTGATGAACGGAAGCTCGATCTTGACCGTCTGGGCGCCGGAGAGCTCCATCTTGGCCTGCTCGGCCTTCTCCTTGAGACGCTGCAGGGCCATCTTGTCGACGCGGAGGTCGATGCCGTGATCGGCCTTGAACTTATCGGCCAGCCAGTCGATGACCTTCTGGTCCCAGTCGTCGCCGCCGAGGTGGTTGTCGCCGTTCGTGGACTTGACCTCGTAGACGCCGTCGCCCAGCTCGAGGATCGAGACGTCGAAGGTGCCGCCGCCCAGGTCGAAGACCAGTACGGTCTGCTCCTTGGCGCCCTTGTCGAGGCCGTACGCCAGCGCGGCCGCGGTCGGCTCGTTGATGATGCGCAGGACCTCGAGGCCGGCGATCTTGCCGGCGTCCTTGGTGGCCTGGCGCTGCATGTCGTTGAAGTAGGCCGGGATAGTGATGACGGCCTGCGTGATCGTCTCGCCGAGGTACTTCTCGGCGTCGGCCTTGAGCTTCTGCAGGATCATCGCGGAGATCTCCTCGGGCGTGAAATCCTTGCCCTCGATCTCGACGGAAGCGCGACCGTCCTTGCCCTTGACTACCTGATAGGCAACCGTCTTGCGCTCCGAGGAGGTCTCCTCGAACTTGCGCCCGATGAAGCGCTTGATCGACTTGACGGTGTTCTCGGGGTTGGTGATCGCCTGGTTCTTGGCGGACTTGCCCACGATACGCTCGCCGTCCTTGCGGAACGCGACGACCGAAGGCGTGGTGCGATCGCCCTCGGAGTTGATGATGATGACGGGCTCCCCGCCCTCGAGCACGGACATAGCCGAGTTCGTGGTGCCGAGGTCGATGCCGAGTACCTTAGCCATGGGTGGAACTCCTTCCGATAACGGTCGTGAAAGCGCGGCGCTGCGCGCTTCACGCATGGTACAAATCTAAGTGCCGCGTTGTCAAGTTATGTTCGCGTCACCACGACATGGTACCCACGGTCGGGGGATGCGAAACCGATCGCCGGCCCGCACAGCACGGAGCCTCTTTACACCCGCCTCCCCAGTGGGTAATGTACGCGCGACCGCTCCTTGGTCTTCGCCGATACGAAAGGGACCCGACATGCCCCGACCCATCATCGATGAGGAAGAATGCTCCGGTTGCGGCGTCTGTGTCGACGCGTGCCCGGAAGGCGTGATCGAGCTGGTCGGGGACGTGGCGGAACCCGTCAACGATGACAACTGCACCGGGTGCGAGTCGTGCCTGGAAGAGTGCCCGATGGGCGCGATCACGGAGATTGAAGAGGACTAGGTCCTTCGCCTCATCCGCGCCTGAATGCGATCTTCCGTGAAGCGCCCCTAGGGGCGCTTCGTTTGCGTCGTGTGGCCCGCGGCGGCGGCCACCGCCCTGATGGCCGCCCAGGAACGCGCCTTGAGCTTCGGGTCCGGCAGCGACGCGGCGAAGTCACCGACGCTGCCAAGCACGCGGCCGACAGAACGCACGGGCCTTCCCGGGTCGAGCCGCTCGACACCGAACGCCGAGGCGAGGTCGATCGCGCCCTGCGGATCCACCGCGAGCACCAGAGGCACGTCCACCGCTTCCAGCGCCAGCCGGAGGCGCGCCGGCACCGCCTGCGGACGGGCGCCCTTCGGCCGCGACGCGATGGCGAACGTGGTGCCGCCGTCGAAGCCCAGCGCCGCGAGCGCCTTGTCCAACGCCTCGGCGGCCTCGTCGGGGAGCACGCCGCCCGACACGAGAGCGACCGTCCCGGTCGGATCACCGCTCCAGCCTCCCGCACGCACGCCTGCCAAGGCGTCGGCGTCGGCGAGCTCCGCGAGCGCCTTGGCCTCGTAGAGCGCGAAGGGATCGGTCGAAGCGGCCATCACAGGCTCGTCGAGAACCATCGCCATGTGATCGCCAAGCCTGCCTCGATCGGCTGCCGCGCCTGCCACCCGACGGTCCGGGTGGCCTTGGCCGGGTCGAGGACGCTGTGGAGGATGTCCCCGTCGCGCGCGGGACGGTGCTCGGTGTCCGTCAGCACCCGCGACTGAGCACGCAGATACCCCACGACCTGCTCGACGGAAGTGGCCGCCCCGGTCGAGACGTTGTAGGCCGGGCCGTCGGGCATCGGTCCGGCGAGCGGAGTGTCGAGTTCGAGCGCGTCGAGGATGAAGGCCACGACGTCGCCGACATAGATGAAATCGCGCGTCTGTGACCCATCGCCGAAGACCACCGGCGCCTCGCCCGCGGCGAAACGCGCCGCCATGATGGCCACCACGCCGCCCTCTCCGCGCCAGTCCTGCCGCGGGCCGTAGACGTTGGAGAACCGCATCGAAGCGAAGTCGACGCCGGTCCCCTCGAGCGCCTCGGCCAGCGCGGTCTCGGCGGCGAGCTTGGACGAGCCGTAGGGATTGGCCGGGCGCTTCACAGCGGTCTCGACCAGCGGCAGCGACAACGGGTCGCCGTAGACGGCGGCCGAGGAGGCCGAGAGCATCCTGCGCGCGCGCGCTGCCGCTGCCGCGGCCGCAACGGCGGCGGTACCGCCGACGTTGACCGCACGGTCGCGTTCGGGGTCGGCGATCGAGCGCTGCACGTCCGTCTGGGCGGCGAGGTGGACGACGGCTTCGGGCGCGAAGTCGGCCATGGCGGCCGGCATCCCGGGATCGAGCACGTCGAGGCTGCGGAAGCTCGCCGCAGGGTGCAGGTTGGCGACCGACCCGGTGGACAGGTCGTCGAACACCCCGACCGAGTGCCCGCCCGCAATCAGCGCGTGGACGAGGTTGCTGCCGATGAAGCCGGCACCGCCGGTGACGAGAACGCGCATGGATAGCCCCTTATGAGAGTTGTCAGCGGCCCTTACGGGCCTTCGGACGGCACGGGCTGACCAGCGCCCGCTCGAGCACCTCCCGCATGCCCGACACGGGCACGATCTCGATCTCGTCGCGGACGTGCGGCGGGAGCAGGTCGAGGTCGCGCATGTTGTCCTTCGGGATGAGGACCGTCTTGATGCCCGCCCGGTGTGCAGCCAACAGCTTCTCCTTGAGCCCGCCGATGGGCAGGACGTTGCCGCGCAGCGTGATCTCGCCCGTCATCGCCACGTCGCGACGCACGGCGCACCCCATGAGCGCGGACGCCAGTGCGGTGGCCATCGTGATCCCTGCGGATGGACCGTCTTTGGGGGTCGCGGCGGCGGGCACGTGGATGTGGAGGTCGGTCTTGTCGTTGAAGTCCGGGTCGATCGACCACTCCGCGGCGTGCGCGCGGATGTAGGACACGGCCGCCTGCGCCGATTCGCGCATGACGTCACCCAGCTGTCCGGTGAGGATGAGTTCACCCTTGCCGGCCATCGTCGTCGCCTCGATGAACACGACGTCGCCGCCGGCCTCGGTCCAGACGAGCCCGGTGGCCGTTCCGACCTCGTCGGAGTTCTCCGCGATGCCGAAGCTGAACCGCGGCGGGCCGAGGTAGCGGTGGACGGTCCGCCCGGCCACCCGGGTCTTGCCCTTGTGACCCTCGACCACCTTGCGCGCGACCTGGCGGCATATCGACGCGATCTGGCGCTCGAGCCCACGCACGCCGGCTTCACGGGTATAGCGGCGCACGATCTCGCCGATCGCGTCGTCGGTGATCTCGAGCCTGGACGGCTTCAGCCCGTGCTCCCTGAGCTGCTTGGGCACCAGGTACTGCCGCGCGATGTGCAGCTTCTCGTCCTCCGTGTAGCCCGGGAAGTGGATGACCTCCATGCGGTCCTGCAGCGCCGGCGGGATGGTGTCGAGCAGGTTCGCCGTTGTGATGAACATGATGTCGGACAGGTCGAACGGTGCCTCCAGGTAGTGGTCCTGGAATGCGAAGTTCTGCTCCGGGTCGAGAACCTCGAGCAGCGCCGAGGTCGGGTCGCCGCGGAAGTCCACGCCCACCTTGTCGACCTCGTCCATCATGAAGACGGGGTTGCGGGTACCGGCCGTGTTGATCGACTGGATGATCCGGCCGGGCAGGGCCCCGACGTACGTCCGGCGGTGGCCCCGTATCTCGGCCTCGTCGTGCACGCCACCGAGCGACATCCGGATGAAGCGGCGCCCCAGCGAGCGGGCGATCGACTTGCCGATCGAGGTCTTGCCGACGCCCGGAGGCCCGACGAAGCAGAGGATCGGCCCGCGCTGGGCGTTGGTGAGCTTGTGGACCGCCAGGTACTCGAGGATGCGCTCCTTGACCTTCTCCAGGCCGTAGTGGTCCTCGTCGAGGATGGCCTTGGCCTCGATCAGATCGAGCTTCTCCTCGTCCTCGACCGTCCAGGGAAGTCCCACCAGCCAGTCGAGGTAGGTGCGGATGACCCCGGTCTCGGCGGCTGCTGACGGCATCTTCTCCAGCCTGCCGAGCTCCTTGATCGCCTTCTCCTCGACGGCCTCGGTCATGCCGGCGGCGACGATCTTGGCGCGGTACTCGTCGATCTCGGCCTGGGTCTCGTCGTAGGCGCCGAGCTCCTGCTGGATCGCCTTGAGCTGCTCGCGCAAGAAGTACTCACGCTGCGAGGCACTCATCGACTCCTTCACGCGGTTCTGGATCTTGGAGCCCAGCTCGAGGATCTGAAGCTCCTTGTGGAGGAACAGCGACGCCTTCTCGAGGCGCTCGCCCGGCTCGATCGCCTCGAGCACGATCTGCTTCTCCTCGGACCTGAGGTTGAGGTGGAACGCGACGAAGTCGGCGAGGCGTCCCGGCTCCTCGACCGCACCGGCGGCCATCAGGACCTCCTGCGGGATGGGCTTGCCCAGCTCCGCGGCCTTCTCGAAGTCACCGACGAGCGCGCGCATCAGCGCCTGGGTCTCGAGATCGGCAGAGGCGACCTCCTCGACGACCTCGACACGCACCTGGAGATACGGCTCGGTGGCCACGAACTCGACGATGCGCATGCGGACCACGCCCTCGACGAGCGCCTTCGCGGTGCCGTCGGGCAGCTTCAACTCCTGGAGAACCGTCGCCACGCATCCGACCACGTGGAGGTCCTTCGCCTCGGGGTCCTGCGTGTCGGGTACCAGCTGGGCGACGAGCGCCACGTGATGGTCGCCGCGCATGGCCTCCTCGAGCGCGAGGATCGACTTCTCGCGCCCCACGAAAAGGGGCACGACGAGGTTCGGGAACAACACGAGGTCGCGCAGCGGTATCAGCGGCATGACCTCGGGAACGGGGTCCTTCGTGTCGTCGGTGGTGGACATCTCGAAGCCTCGTTGCTCTCGGCGGGTGCGATACTGTACGTCGGGTCTTCGTTCGACACAGTACCCGTAATCCCCTGCCCTGCCCCACCCGACGGACCGACGAGGAGTGCGAGCGGTGATCGCGAGGCTGCCGAAGTTCGTTCTCATCGCCACCGCAGCCGTCGCGATCGCGGCCTGCGCAACCCTGCCTTCTGTCTTCGCGGCCCCCGCTGCCAAGGGTCCCGTCCGGACGGTCGCCATCATCGCGCCCCGCTGGCTCTACCTCGACGGCGAGTTGGGACTGGGCGTGCGCGTGGCGACACACGCTGCCACCCGGAGGATCACCACCGAGATCGACCTGCTGGACGACGCCGGCATCTCCGTTTGGCACGACGTGCAGTCGCGGACAGGCCTTGGCTCCGTCACCTACGAGTACTCGTTTGCGCGGACCGTGAGCCGCATCGGCATCAGGCCGGGCGTGTTCACACTTCGGGCGCGCGTCACCAGCGCCGGGTCCACGACCGTCGAACGTACCGCACCGATCATCGTGGTCGACCGCTCCATGCATCCCGTGCCCGTGTGCATCGTCGTCAGGGTCGCGGGCACGCCCTCGACCGACGCGACTGCGAGCGCGGACGCGGATGCAGCCGCCCTGCTGTCCGCCACGGATGCGGCCGACCTCGGGCGCCTCGCGGAACTGCGACCCGAACTCCGCCTCACCGTCGCGGTCCCGCCCTTCCTTCTCGACGAATGGGGCGCCACCGGCACCGGGAGCGAGCAGACCTCCACCCCGGGGGCCGTAGCGCTCGACTCGCTTCGCCGGGCCGTATCGGCGGGAACGCCGCTGCTGCGCGGCATGTACGCCGACCCCGACCTGTCAGGCATCGCGACCGCCCCGGCGGACTTGGAGATGCAGGCCGTGCGCGGCGACGCGGCCGTCGACGCCGCCTTCGCGTCCGACGCGCCCGCGCCCTCCATCACCGCCACAGGGTTCGCGGCCCTCTCCGGCCCGTTGCCCGCGAGCGCCGCGGCCGTGATGGCCGGTCGGGGCGTGCGCTACGCCGTGACCGACACATCCAGCGTGTCCCCGTCTCGCGGCGCCGCCGCCGCCGCGGGCGCGTATCTGGTGACCCTGCCGGCCGGACCCGCCTCCGGTCTCACCGCGCTCGCGGTGCTCGTCGCCGACCGCGCGTCCTCCCGGCGGCTGACCGATGCCGCCGCGGCGACCGGACTGGCGACCGACCTGTTCACGCGCGCGGCATCCTCACAGAAGGCGCAGACGGTGGTACTCGTGCTCACGGTCGGCCCCGGTGGGACGCGAACCGCGCAACTCGCCGAGGCGATCGACGCGCTCATCGACGTCCCGTGGGTCCGCCTCGTCGCCGCGCCCGCGGTGGCCGCTTCCCCGGGACTGCCCGCCGCCACGCTGCGCGAGCCGCCGATCGACCCGACGCCTGCGCCCGCCGGCTACTGGGCACAGGTCGCCTCGACCCGCGCGCGGGTCGCCGGGCTGCTGGCGGCAGCCGGTCAGACCGACGCGGACGTCCGCAAGGCCCTCGGTGCGCTGCTGCTCGCCGAGAGCCGCGCCTGGGCCGGGTCGGACGGCTCGTGGTCTCTCGCGGACCGGGGCCGCGCGCTCGCGGACACCGCAGCGGCGACGGCCGACTCGGTGCTCACGAAGGTGACCCTGGACGCGCCATCCGTCACGCTGCCCGGCAGCGAAGGCAAGGCGCCCGTGAGCATCACGAACGACAGCGGCCGCGCGCTCGTCGTCGATCTGGAGGCGACGTCGTCGGACGTGCGGGTGCTCCAGCCGCACACGACCGTGCACCTGCGCCCCGGCGAGAACATCCTGTCCGTCCCGGTCTCGCTGGGCACCGCGTCCTCGGGTCGCCTCCGGTTCGCCGTGACGGCCGGCGGCTTCCGGATAGCGACGGAGACGGCGGCCGTCAGCGCGTCGTACCAGGACCGCATCGTGCTGCTGGCGACCGTCCTGATCGTGTTGGCCGGGCTGCTGTTCTACATCCGCAGGAAGGTGGCCCGGAGCATGAGGCAGCGTCGCTCCGGCGATGACGCGGGAGGCGGCGCCGGAGTCTGATCGGTGAGCTGGCCGCCGCTGGTGGCTATACTTCTAGGGCGTCGGGCCGGTTGGCATACCCTCGGGACCCACGCCGGACCGACCCGCTAACATCTCTGACCTGAGAGGGGCGCACCGTGCGCACCGTCGTCATAGACACCAACGTCCTGCTCTCCCAGCCCGAGGTGATCCATACCTTCCACGACGCGGACGTCGTCATCCCCGAGATGGTGCTGTCGGAGATCGACAAGCTCAAGACCGCGCGCGTCGACCCCGAGCTGCGCTACAAGGGACGGCAGTTCAGCCGCATCCTCTTCGAGCTCTCAGAGGTCGGCAGCCTCCATGACGGGGTGGAACTGGCCGGCGGGAGCACGCTGCGGATCGTAGGCCTCGGCAGCGACAACGACATGCCCCCGGGGCTCTCCGCCCGCAACACCGACGATCGGATCCTGGCGGTCGCCCTCCGCCTTGCGAAGGAGACCGGCAACAAGGTCACGCTGGTCACCAACGACCTCAACATGTTGATCAAGGCGCAGACCTTCCACCTCGACGTCGAACGCGTCGAGATCGGCGACGGGTTCATGCGCCGCTTCGTCCTTCGGCCGTTCGAGCGCTACCGCGCGGCCATCGGCATCCTGGCCGTCGCCATCGCGGTGTTCGCGGCAGCGATCTACCTGACGCTCTTCAGCCCGTTCGCCACGAACCGGCAGGCGACCGGCCTCGCCGCCGTTCCCCCGGAGTTCGTGGAGCAGTTGTCCATCGAGCAGCAGCAGCAGCTGAACTACCTGTATCGCCTCCAGTCGGACCCGAAGGACGTGGAGGCGCGTTCCGCGCTGGCGACCGTCTACGACGCGCTCGCGCAGCAGAACAGCGTCTACCTGCCGCTGGCGATCAAGCACTGGGAGGCCGTTCTGGTCCAGACGCCCGACGACGCGGGAGCGCGGACCGACCTGGCCACCGACTACTTCCGGGCGAACCGCGTCGCCGACGCGATCAAGGAAGTGAAGCAGGTCCTGGCGGCGAACCCCGAGCACATCAACGCCAACTTCAACCTCGCGATCTTCCTCATGAACGACAACCCGAAGGACTACCAGGGCGCGGCGAACCAGCTGCAGCTCGTCATCAGGCTGACGACCGGTGACACCACCCGGTCCGAGATCCTGACCCGTGCCAAGACCCTGCTCGAGCAGCTGAAGAAGGAAGCCACCGCGGCCGGAGTCACACTGCGTCTCGAAGGAGCATCACTGTGAGCGAGATCATCGACATCGCCATCATCGGCGGAGGCCCGGCGGGACTCACCGCCGCGCTGTACGGAGCACGCGCCCGCGCCAACACC
>Ga0209430_1002192_pt1 | contig 12942 bp, 36 predicted proteins | sample BarGraIncub1133A_FD_184504 | JGI IMG/M metagenome (GOLD analysis project Ga0209430, IMG submission 184504) | Arctic peat soil microbial communities from Barrow, Alaska - Barrow Graham LP Incubations 11-33A (SPAdes) (version 2) | ecosystem: Environmental > Terrestrial > Soil > Wetlands > Peat... | reverse complement strand
TGATTTAAGAAAATTTAGTAGTAGTTTTTATATGAGAAAAACTGAAATCATTGAAAATAGTATATTAAATAGTGTACAAAAGAAAATGATATTAAAAGGAATAGGGATATAAGTTAATCAAATGATAAATTTATGTACTTATAAAATAATATAAAAAAGGAGATTAATAATGACTAAAAAGAAATTTAATGCTAACGAAAATATGAAAAAATGGTTGAATGCAGAAACATTAATGATGAAAGACACTATGAATATTATAAATACATCAAAAACTTATACTTTAGATATAAGCAAAATACATACATTAGACGATGTTAAAAAAGTTTTAGAAGGAATTGATTTAAAAATTACTTTAATGGATGGTACTACAAATGAAAGTTATGAGAAATTGAAAGATTATTTAAAATAATACATAAAAAGGAGAAATATAATATGAGTAACCTAACAACTCAAGAATTAATGGATGAATTATCAAGTAAATTAATATTAAAATCAGAGGAAAATGAGATTCTATGTCCAACTTGTAACGGACTTCAATTTGCATATAGACAACAGAAAGATAATGGATATATACAGGGGTGCACTGATTGCCATAACGGACTAAATTATGTTTGCAAACATTGTGGAAAATCTAATAAGACTGACCATTGTGAATGCGAAAAAGCAGAACAAGAAAGACGAAGTGCTTATAATAATATTGAATTAGAAAAGAATCAAAAGTTATTTTCTAAAGCTACTAAAATTAAATTCAACGATTATAAGGGTAAATTTATTTTAGAGAATGATGATTTTATAAAAGATTCAGATGATGTGTTTCAGTGGCTTTATGATAAAATCAAATACGAAGGGTTGTCTGATGAAGAGTTACCTAAATTTCTATGGAGTACAAATCCTGAACCAGTATTTACGTTAGATGTAGAAGATATTATTTTAGACAAATGCGAAGATGGATATGACGATATGTATTCACATTTAGATACTTGTGATGAAGATTTATTAAAAGCTCAAGAATATTTAAATAAATGGTATGATAAACAAGGCGATATGGTTAATACTTATTATGAAGATTATTCTATTGCAGTATTATTAGGTGATTTAATTAAAGAGATTAGAGAAGATATTGAGAAGGAGGATTTAAAATAATGGCTAAAATATGCTTTGATTTAAATATAAGAAGTAAAACTCAAAAGCTACATATGGAATTAACAGGTCAAGATTTGTATTTCTTTGAAAAGTCCGAGCAACAAGAAGAATGGATTAAGGAGTTTGTTAAGAAAACTATGCATGTAAATAATATAGAAATAAAGAAGGAAGAGAAATGAATAAAGAAGATATAATCGTATTAGCTAAAACAAATACATATGATGAGTTCATGGAAAAGTATTGTAGTTATCATTTATGCCCATCAATACATGATTTAAATGATGCTGAGACTAAACAAGAATGTAATAGTATGGATTGTGACTACTGTTGGGAGAAAGCCCTTAAAGATATCAAATTTAAAGAAATAGAATCAGATGAGGATAAACAAAATGATTTACTGGACTATTTATGGGAACAGGAACAAGAAACTCAACAAGATTTAATTAATAGTACACGATAATAATATAATATAAAGGAGAATATAAAATGGGAATGATTGTAAAATCAAAGAAAACTCAAAAACTATTAGTGCATATTAATATAAAATATAATCCGAATAAAAAATTACAATATTGTCGTACGTATTCAAACAAGAAAGGATATATAAGTAACATTAAGAATCAATGGAAATCATTTTTTGCTCTTAATATAACAATAATAGTATCACCTTTTCTATTATTGTATCAACTATATATTGTAATACAAAGTTTATTTCCATATTCATTAGTTTACACTAAAAAGAATCTGAAGGAGGACAACAATGAATAGACAAGTAATTGCCACAAAAATAGTACAGTTTATGACATTAGATACTAGCATAGTAAAATCTAAATATTTAAAACTTATAAAAGAGAAACTAGCAAATGATGAAACAGTATTTTTAGGAATTGGAGATAAATATAATAATTTAAAAGTTATAGAGGATATAGATAATGTTAATAGTGTTTTTATTGCATTTGATACTTTTAAATATTATAACATCAATACGGTGTCAATATTATGTATTAAGACTAAAAATGAAAATATTAGAGATATAGATAGAGAAAATAAAATTATAGATAATATATTAAGAGAAAGATATTAAAGAAGAATAATTCTAGATAAATCGCAATTTCATTTAAAAGTAGAATAATATAAAAGGAGTGAATATAATGATAAAGAGAATATTAAATTTTAATAAGCAAGATTGGAAACATATGAGTTTTTTATTTGGAACTCTTATTACAAATTTTTTTAAATGTGATTATCATGAAATGTTGGAAAGTTATTATTTATTGAAATTACATTTAAGTTATGATAGTCAAATAAAGGAGAATTAATATGGATATAATTTATGTGATTTATTTAGATAATTCAATGTATAGAGAAGGTAAAAGAAGGACTGCGTATAAAACAATGGGTAGTGCTAAAGCCGTTATAACAAGTGATTGTAGGAAATATGCACATATTATGTTTGATAAGGCTAAAACAGGAAAATGTTGGTATGATATTGGAGAAGAAGGAAAACAAGAATATATAAAAAAAGCTAGAGAAAGATTCGAAATAAAGGAATTTTGTGAGAGAAAATAATACAAGTTAATATAATAATATAAAATAGTTGTAATCATTTAATGAATGTGGTAATATAATAATAGTAGAAAATATGATATAATCTAAGTAAAAAAATACTAAGGATGATGAATAATGAAATTAGATAATGGTGATGAATTAGTTTTAATACCAAAGGGATTTACCAATGATATATCTAAAAATATTCTATATGAAGAGAAGGCAGAATTATTACAAGCACTTAAAGATTTATGGAATGTTAGACGTGAAGCTATCACAAGTGAAGAAGCTGAGATTAAATTTAGTGTAGAATGTAGAGTTGAAGATATATTAGACAAATATTAATTATTAGGAGCGATGAAACGTGGTTGCTAAAGGACTATTGGGAGGAAAACTTAAATATACGATAGAAACATTTAAAGAAGCAGTAGCAATTAAAAATCCAAATGTTGAAATATTAGATACTGAGTATGTTGGTACTTTTCATAGCTACAATTGTAGATGTAGAGTATGTAAAGACTTGTATCCTAAATCTTGTACGAGTATCTTGCAAGGGGCACAATGTAATAATTGTCATAAGCTGAATAATATTGGAAAGAATTCTTCAAACTGGAAAGGTGGTATAACTACAATTAGTCAGTATTTGCGACGTTCTATAACGGCATGGAAGAGAGATACAGAGATAGCTTGTAATTTTCAGTGTGATATAACTGGCAGTTTCGATTACACTGTTCATCATTTATATAATTTTAGTGATATTATTAAAGAAGTAATGTTAACCTTAAATTTACCTATCCATGAAGAGATAAAGAAGTATTCTAATGATGAATTAATACTTATGAAGATGTTATGCATAAAATTACATTCTCAATACGGTGTTGGTGTGTGTATGTCAAAGGATTTCCATTCCTTGTTTCATTCTAAGTATGGGAATCATAATAACACAATTGAGCAGTATAATGAATTTAAAGCTTTGAATATCCATGTTGGTGCAAGTGGTAAATAATTGGATTAATAAAGTAGATAAAGCAAAGATTTAAAACTTTAGTTGTTGCAAATTCAAAGACATTAAAATAGTAATGAAAGAATTGTTTTAAATGGAAGGAGAATATATTAAATAATTGGAAGAGAATATATATTGTACTGAATGTGAATTTTTAGCGTGGGAAAACAGACCAATTTATAGTACTAAAGATGGTGAATTATATCAAAGTGTGTTGATAGTTAAATATGAATGTTCAAAACATAATAAGCATATAATGAATTTTTATTCTAATATTTATCTTCCCTGTAGCGAATGTAAGGGAAAAGATTTTAAATTTTATACTAAAGGACTTAAAAGACTAAAACCTAATTTTTAAATGGGGCTATACAATAATCTATAAGCCTAAATATCTGATTGAAAAGTTCATTTTAAGGGAAAGGAGAAATAAGATATGAAAATAGAAAGCTATAGAAGATATTTAAATTCAAAACTAAACGGATTAGATGAAAAAATAGAAAGAACAACGGTTTCAAAAACAAAGTAGATTTTGAAGCACAAAAGGAAATAATAGAAACTTTAATATCCGAAAGTGACATATTTGAGATAAAGTTAAAAATGGAAGATGAGAAATGCGAATATTGTACTGGAAATGATAGTAAAAGAAAGACAGTAATGGCAAATGCCAGAGGTGATTATTATGTAGTTATAAACAGATGTAATTATTTAGAAGATAGTGAAGTAGGAGATGCTAAAGTTAAATTTTCATTGATTGGAGAAAAAATAAAATTCTGTCCTATGTGTGGAAGAGAATTATGAATAAAAGAGTTATTTTAAAAGAAAGGAGAGAGTAGTATGAAAGTAAAAGATTTTATAAATCAATTAAATGAAATTGGGTATAATGACGAAACTGAAATAGTGTTTAATATTGAAAATGACGATAGAGAAACAGTTAAAGATTATTATTGTCAATCAATTTATACTATTATGCCATTCACATTAAATGCTATTGGTATCGATGTTGATAGAATATATAAATAAAATAGAAAATTTAGTTCACTAAAGGAGATGTTAAAATGATTAAATCAGAAGCAAAAATATTAACTATATCTGTTAAAGAATTTCCAAAAGAAGAACAAGAGTTATTAACTTTCTTAAATTGGATGGGCAAAGAATTTATTAGTCAAGGTGGATTAGTTGCCGTAGATATAATAGTTGGATTAAAAGGTAAATATAGAGTTTATAAAGATACTTTAAAAAAGAATAATGGGTATAGAGGTGTTGAGGAAGGAGAATATAAATGCATAATTTTAAAATAGGGGATAAATTTGTAAATACTCTTAATAATATTATTGGAACAATAGAAGAAAAAGATTATACACAACACATAATTTCATATAGTGTAGAGGGATTGTTTACAGAAATTAAAGGTGCACGAACAGAAACTATAAAAGAAAAAGTTAATACTACTCAATTAAAAGCATTAATTAAAAAAGGAATATTAAAACGAATTTAATCGTATATTTAAAAACGATTCATCATAACTATATAAATTACTGAATTTATAAATATTTATATTAAGATGATAATAATATAAAATATATATTGACAATAATTAATCTATGGATTATAATGGTATTAACAAGAAAAGGAGATGTTAATATTGATAAGATATGGAATAGAAACAGAATTAAGAATTGGTGATGTGACGTATGAAGTTTTAGATACTGTACATGGGAGAAATATAGAAGATGGAATAACTTATTTTAAACAGAGAGCAATCCAATTTTATAAAACAGATAAAATTCAATATTTAGGTGAAATTAAATGTTTAGAAGAAAGAGATGAAATTAAAAGTTATATAGTAGATAATGAATTGAAAAATTTTAAATCTAAAATATTAGATAATTTAACACTTGAAAAATAAATAAGATATATTAATAACTAATGAGCTTAAATTTAGTATTATAAAGTATTAAATTTAAGCATAGATTCAAGTAAACGTAATAGTATAAAAGGAGTTGTTTATAAATGCAATTATTTGATGTATATAAAAATAAAAAAACTAATGATATAATACAGATTGATAGTTTTGCCACCCATATGGATGCTTATAGTAATATGATTATTGTAGTTAAAAGAATAGAAAAACATAACGAGTTTGAAATTGGTTCTTGCCCAAGTTTTAATATGTATGGTTCAAAAAAGGAAATTGAGATAGAATATGAATTATTAGTAGCTCAAGAAGATTTAAATAAATATAAAGATTGGAATGAAATTTTTAAATTAATATAATAATATAAAGGTAAATAAAAATAAGAGGAGGAATTATTAATGCAAAAATTTAAAGTAGAAAAGGATTTTATGATAGGTGATTATAGATGTGTGATTTTAGGCTTATCATTAGGGCATAGATGTGGTTATATAGGATTACCAAAAGGGAGTAAATATGAAAATATGGGTTATGATGAAATAGATATAAGCGTTCATGGTGGACTTACATATGCAGGTGATGGCGTTGGATACCCTGTACAAGATGAAAGAAGTTGGATTGGATTTGATTGTGCTCATAGTGGTGATGGAAAAGACTTCGAACTTATAAAAGAATTAAGTGATGAGAGAACTTATAATATAATGGTTGATATGGAAAGAAGATTTAATACAGGTGGAGAAGTTAGAACAACTGAATATGTAGAAAATGAATTAGTCGATTTAGTAAAACAATTAAACAATAATACAAACGAAATTGTTGACGAAAATGATTTGAGAAATAAAAAATTACCTTTTCCAGCAATAGTTAGTGGTAACTATCTTGATTGTTATAACTGGGAAGATGGAGATAAATTACAAATAATAGAATTAGTTGATGATTTGAATGCCGAACATAATGAGTATCTATGGAAAGCTATTAATTTTGATAGAGAAAATGAAATAGGTGGTGTCGCTACATATCAAATATCATTTTAAGTAGTTAATACAAATAAAATAATATAAAGGATGTGACATTAATAAATGTGTAAATATTGTGATAAAGAAGTAGAGAAAATAAACAAAAATTATCCCAATGCAGATTGGAATTGTGATATGGCATGTGAAACGTGGCATAAGGTAAAAGAAAATATTCCAGATAACAATATACAATTTGAAGAATATTCAGATGCGTGTTATGCATGTACTTGTCCTGCATGTGGAGAAATTATCTGTGGATGGTGTGTTTAATTTTAAAATAAAATATAAAGTGAGGTTATATAAATGTATGAATATAAAATCAAATTACCTTTTAAAGTAGAAAGTTGTTTAAATTGTCCGTTTAGAAGAGAAAACATGTTTTATGAGAATATGGAAAGCATGGATAAATTGAGTGGAGTTATTACTATCACAAGAAAATCATCAGTTTGTAGTATTAAAGATAAACCTATTTATATAAGTGAAAGTGTAGAAGGATATAATAGTAAATGCCCTTTGAAAGATAATCTAACAGTTTATAAAAATATAAAATAATAAAAATAAGGAGAATAATAATGGGAATTGGAACAGATAAGCTAGGAGAATTATATATTCAAAATCTAACAACAAATAAAACTACATTTAAGGGCAAAGTTAATATTAAAGATATGCAGTATAAAATAAACGAGAATGAGGATAAAATTTTATGTAATTTAACGTTTCCAAGAGAATTAAATATTACTTTAGATAATATTGAAATAGATAAAGAAAGGTTTCAAAAATATTTTGAAGAAGCACAAACTTATAGTATGACATTTAATTCAATAACAGTAGAAAAAGCCATATATTTAAGGACAATAGGATTTATTATATATCCTATGAAAAAATCTAAATCAAAGAGAATTCAAATGAAATATGATAAGAAATATGGAGTTAGAGCAGTCAAAAGTGGTGTAAAAACTGATGATTATAATATAGATTGGGATAAGAAAAAATTATATTTTTAGGAGAGTGATAATAATATGAAATTTACTGTAATATATAAAGTGTTTTCAATTCCAAGTGATAGTGGAAATGACAATGTAAAGTTTGAATTTACATATGATGCTGAATTATCCCAATTAGGAGATTTAAGTTCCTACGTAAATGAATATTTACAAGAATATTTCTATGTAGGAAATTATGAGATTATCAGTATACATAAAGTTGAGGAAGAATAAATAAATTAGTAGCAAAATATGAAAAACATCAATAAAGGGGATGATTAAATGCAATCAAAATTTGGAACTTGTTCGATATGTGGTTCAAATTTAGTTCCAGTATGGTTCACAGAAGAACAAACTGAAATTATAGATGGCTCAATGCACAAAACTGGTAAAAAAAAAGAAAAGCGTGTTCACATTTAGAATGTACTTCTTGTTTTAAAAATGTATGTGTAGACGATACTTTTGACGGTAACTGGTATTAACATGATTAATTACATATACGAAATTTGATAAAAGTACGACACAACTTTAAGGAGGAATATAGTTATGAAGTATAAAATGACATTAGGTGATTTTGGTTGTGAAATGCTAAAACCATCTGAAATCAAATTTTGGATTGAGAATGAGATTGGGAAATATGATACTAAATCAGCAAGAGCAGAAGAATGGTGTGATAATGCGTCTGTTGGGGATGTGTATGATGATAATTTTATTCATATCGAAGTAACTGACTAAGTTGTTCGTAATACAAAAAAGTTTAAATCATTGGAATAAATAAAAACAAGCTAACTCTGCACTGGTACGGGTCTCCGACCTCTGACCTCTAGGGCTCGGGGTTCTGGACTCTGACACTCAAAAATTAGCTTGTAAATAAATTATAACAATAAAGTATTAATGTGTCAATATTAATTGTCAAAAGAGAATATGAAAATATTAAGACTTAAAATATAAATTTAAAGTTTAAGGAGGACTATCAAACTATGAATCAAAAATTCAATTTTGTATTTTGCAAACATCGTCATGATTTTGAATATTGTTATAATCATTGTGAAAAAGAATGTCCATCAGTTAGTAATTTATGGTATATATTTATAAGAAATCCAATTGTTAATTTCTGTACTGCTATAAAGTGTAAATTTAAAAAATGCAATCAATTACCAACTAAATGTAGTTATCTTTATAAAAATAAAACCATATAATATTAACAAAATGTAAATAATATGTACTTTATATGAACAAAATACGTCTTAAAGGTAGTAATATTTACAATTTGTTAACATAATAAGTGAATAAATTTTGTGTTTTATTTGAAAGCATAAAAATATAAAATAAAAGGAGAAAGTAATTAAATGACAGTGAATGATTTCTTTAAAAGAGTATCTACATTTGATGGAGATAAAATGATGATATTTAGTGATGGTAAGGGTTGGAGTAATATAGATATCGAAATAACAAATAGTGATGTTGTAATAACTTGTGCTGATAATGCAAATTTTTCAGATGACAAATAATATAAAATTAAAAAGGAGAGTTTATATTGAAAATTAATAAATCTATAAACATTGAAGATTTAAAGAAATATTTATATCTAAGAATTGAACAGCATAAGAAGGATCAAATAATGGAGAAAGGTTGGTATGACGATGGAAATCCTGAACAATATGATACAATCATACAAGAATTACAATACATAATTAACGATATAAATAGAATAGAAAAAACTATTAACAAATATTAATATAAAGGAGATATATTATGAAATCACAAAATTATATAAATGTCGTTGATATATTAAATAATGAAATATATGAGGAAACACCAAATGCCTCATTCTATTTTGATTATAGTTATGGTTGTTACGTTGATAATATTTCATTTGCAGGAGCAAGTATCTACAATACTGAAAATGATGAGAGTGTAGAGACTGAAGAAGAACTCATAGATATATTAAGAGATAAAGTATTGATATTTACAAATCAATTAATGAAATGGCAACACTATGATGGAACAGAAGATTAATATAAAAATAAAGGAGATTACATATGAATTGGATTTGTGTTGTACAGAAAATTGGCAAGGATTATCATAAAGTTATTTATAATAATGAATTGAATGAAGTATTAATGTGTGTAGATAATTTAAGTGAGGATATTATTGCAGATATTATAACTTCACATAATAAAGAAGTTGATAAGGTTTATAGAAAAGGAATTAAAGAAGGAAGAGAAATAGTTAAAGATGTTTATGGAGTTTAATAAATAGCTGAAGGAGAGGATGTTAAATATGGAAGTAGTCTGTGTTGTAAAGCATGCAACCAAACATATAAGTGAACAGACAGTCTATACTGTTAAACAGGAATCTAAGGATGGAAAAGAGCATCTAGTAACTAATGATAAAAATTATGTCGTTTGGATTAGTAAAGCACATTTTATTGAATTAGATTAATACATAATAATATAAAAGGAGTTGAATGATATAATAGAAGATAATATATTAAAATTTGAATCATCAGTACCTCCCAGTACAAATCATTACAATAATTGGAGAGCAGTACCAACAGGCAAGTTTAAACTTGTAAAAGGTAAAAAAGAAAGAATTTATATTCCTATGGCATACCCAAGTGATGATTATAAGAAGTTTAAAAAAGAATTTCATCCATACTTAAAGAAAATAGTTGAAGAATATAATTGGGATATTCAACCTACTATTTATACCCATTATTATTTAGATATAATAATGTATTTTGATAGGATTGATAAAGATAGTAATAATTACTTCAAATGTCCTTTAGATGTGGGCAATACAATAATTTATCAAGATGATAAAACAATTATAGCAAGAACTAAGAGAGTTTATTATACATATAATGAAGAATTAAAACCACATTTTGAATATGAATTATATCCTGTAGATTATATAGGGATATGGGAATCAGAAGAGGAATATAATCAGTTTATAGAAAAATGTAAAGTGTGTAAAAATTACAAAGAAGGTAAATGTAAAAGGTTAAGTGAATATTTAGCTTATAAAATCACTAAAGATTTTGATATTAAAACAAGATGTTGTTTGGGATTTAAAGAAATAAAAGTAAAAAAATAATAAGAATAAAATGATATAAAAATATTGACTTATTAGAAAGAATAGATTATAATAAAAGAGTACCAATTAATACATATTAAAGGAGAGAAAATATGGCAAGAGTATTAACATTAAGTGACGAGATAGATTTAAAAACAGTTAAAGATATTATACATTCAATTCAAGTATGGAATTTAGAGGACGAGAAAGCAGATAAAGAAAAGAAAGATTTTAAAAGAGAAATTATACATTTAATGATTAATTCAAATGGAGGAGATGCTTATTGTGGAATGGGGTTTGCCACAATGGTAAAGAGCAGTAAAACACCTATTCATACATACTGTGTTGGTGAAGCTATGAGTGCAGGTTTTATGATATTCATATGTGGTCACAAAAGATATTGTTACAGTGGAAGTACATTTTTATATCATCAAGTAGCACATGGAAATGGTTGTATTAAATTAAATAAATTAAACACAGATTTAGAAGAGGTAAATAAATTGGAAAAAAGACTTGAGAAAATAGTGATAGAAAATACTAAAATTACACAAGAACAAATGGATAATATAAATAACAGAAATCTAGATTGGTATATCTCAGCAGAAGAAGCTTTAGAGTTAGGAATTATAGAAGAAATAATATAAGTTATAATAATACATAGATAAAGGAGAGATTAAAATGGAAATGACAATCTTAAAACAAGGATTAAAAAATAATGGTGGATATATTTTATATGAGCAAGTAGATGAGATGATTGAAGAGTTTGGAGAAGGCTTTGAAATTGTGGTGAAATACTCTGAACATCCTAAACAATGTATGAGTTTAAAAGAATTAAAGATATTAGAATCAACTGAAAATGAATATTCAATAGATATAAGAGAAGTTTATCTGTCTGCAACAACTTATAGAAAACTATTTGAAAGCGAGGAGGAATAAATTATGATTACAATAACACCATATGAAGGTGAGTTTTGTGAAAAGATCCATACAATATATTCAATAAATGAATGTAATCCCAATAATACTTTTAATGGTAGTGTGACAACCTCTGAAATGTGTCCTCACTGTAAAACTCGTAATATATTTAGAGTATATGAACCTAAAGAAGAATATGAAACAGATGAACTTATTAAAGAAATTTATGATTGTAAATGCCCTAATTGTGGAAAAAGATTTGAAATTACGGATGAATGGGAAAAAGAAGAGGATTAATATAAAAAGGAGAGGTCAAAAATGAATAAGAGATATTTATTTATAATAAATACAGATAAATATGCAGGAAATTTTGAAAGAGAAATGTGTGCTTATTCTACTGGTCAAATCGGAGATTGTGAAGTAGGTCATAGACAAGCAGATGATTTCTTAGATGAATACGGAGAAGATGTTGTTAATGAATTTGGAGATAAAATTATGCAAGTAGCAGACGAACATGGATGCTATAGACCTTGTGAGATATATAACAATAACATTGAAACAAATAACGAATATCATGCAGTTTGTATTTCATTTAATCAACCTCCTACAAGTCATATGATACATATTATGAGAGGGATGAGTATTGAATATGGAGTAATGAAAGGTATTAATGTATTAAGTTTTGAATTATTATTAGAAGAAACTAGTGTAATAACAACTGAAATAGCTTCGTTTAACACTAAATTTTGAATAAATTATGTTTTAAGAATGGGGCTATTAGTGGCTTGGATTTTGAAATAAGTAAATAAAATTGAACTTTTAATCACAAATAAAATAATATAAAAATAGAAATACTAAAATATTAAAAGGAGACAAGAATGGAAGAATGCAAAACAACTAAAAATGGAAGAATTGGAGAAACTATTATTAATTACCAAGGAGAAGAAATGATAATTATTGAGTATAATAATTATGATAATATTACTGTTCAATTTAAATCAACTAAAGAAATAATTAAAACCACATATAGTAATTTTAACAATGGTAAAATTAAATCCCATTTTTCTCCTACAGTTTATGGAATTGGTACAACAGGAATTACTCAAGTAAATAATGAAGATGGTAAGGTTTTAGATTCTTACGAATATTGGAAACAAATGTTAAGACGTTGTTATTCAGCAAAATTTCAAGAAAAATATCCAACATATATAGGATGCACAGTTTCAGAAGAATTTAAAACTTATGATAATTTTAAAAAATTCTATGATGAAAATTATTATGAAATATTAGAATTAGGTCATACAGAGTTAGATAAAGACATATTACATAAAAACAATAAAACAT
>Ga0209430_1002191_pt1 | contig 12944 bp, 10 predicted proteins | sample BarGraIncub1133A_FD_184504 | JGI IMG/M metagenome (GOLD analysis project Ga0209430, IMG submission 184504) | Arctic peat soil microbial communities from Barrow, Alaska - Barrow Graham LP Incubations 11-33A (SPAdes) (version 2) | ecosystem: Environmental > Terrestrial > Soil > Wetlands > Peat... | reverse complement strand
AGCAGTAATCGCACACTCTACAACAGCAGGGTGGGTCATCAAAGCACTTTCCACCTCAAAAGGTCCGATACGGTAGCCGGAACTCTTGATTACGTCGTCGGCACGACCGACAAACCAATAATAACCATCTTCATCTCTCCAAGCAAGGTCTCCGGTATAATAGATATTGTCATGGTATGCCTCATAGGTCAGTTCGGAGTTGCGGTAGTAGCCTTTATGCAACCCAGCAGGATATCCTTTGTCTGTTCGAATAATGATTTGACCTTGCTCGCCGGCTTCAGCAGTGCGTCCGTCGGGCGTGAGAATGTCCACCTTGTAAATTGGGTTTGGAAGTCCCATGGAGCCAGGCTTAGGTTCCATCCAAGGCGAAGTGATGACAACAGTTGTAGTCTCACTCTGACCAAACGCTTCACGAAGTTTGACACCTGTCAGTTTGTAGAATTGTTCGTATACAGCAGGATTTAATGCCTCTCCTGCAATAGTGCAGTATTCCAAAGAAGAAAGATCATATTGGGAAAGATCTTCCCGGATGAGAAAGCGAAATATAGTAGGAGGCGCACAAAGAGATGTAATCTTGTATTCTTCGATTTTCTTCAGAATTTCTTGAGGCACAAACTTATCATGATCATACACAAAAACAGTTGCACCTACAATCCATTGACCATAGAGTTTTCCCCATACAGCTTTCAACCATCCAGTGTCTGCGATTGTGAGATGAATACTGTCTGGTCGTAAGTTATGCCAAAAAGCGGCAGTGATTATATGGGCAATAGGATAGGTAAAGTCATGTGTCACCATCTTTGGATTTCCCGTTGTACCAGAAGTAAAGCTTGCAAGCATCAAATCATCGTTGTTATTCGGAATGGAAGGTCGCACGAAAGGAGCTGCATTTTGCACTCCTTTGTGAAAGTCTTCCCATCCTTCAGGGATTTCAGGTCCTACAGAGATCAGGCAACGAATAGTAGGAGAAGCGGCTCTTGCATCGCTGATATGATGAATGATTATATCATCTCCGGTTGCAACGATCGTACTGATGTCAGCTGCATTGTTACGGAACACAATATCTTTTTGTGTCAGAAGATGAGTTGCCGGAATGATAACTGCTCCAATCTTGTGTAAGGCAACAATAGTTTGCCAGAATTCATAACGTCTTTTCAGAATGACCATGACCATATCACCGCGTTTGATTCCCACAGATTGGAAATAGGAAGCCGTTTGATCACTGAGAGATTTCATCTCTGCAAAGGTGAATTCTTTGCAATCCCCTTTGTCATTCGTCCAAAGAAGAGCTCTTCTATCTGGTTCTTTAGCAGCCCATTCATCCACAATATCATAACCGAAATTGAAATGTTCTGGAATTAACAGCTCGAGGTTTTTCTCAAAATCTGCCTGACTCGTAAATGTAGCCTGTTTTAAATATTTTTCTATCATATCGTCTTGTTATAAGATTACTGCTAAAAACTTAACTGTCTTACCGTTCAGAGCCTTCATGCCATGTTCTAGTCCGGAATTAAAATAGATGCTGTCACCTTCATTAAGTATTAATTCCTTCCCGTTGATAATCAACAGAAGCGCTCCTTCCAGCACCATATTGAATTCTTGTCCCACATGACTGTTCAGATGAATGGAAGTGCCTTCCGGTTTGGGCTCTACAGTGACGATGAACGGATCTGCTTTTCGGTTCTTAAACCCAGCACCCAGAGAATTGTATTTGTAAGCCTTTGTACGTTCCATTGCAATACCTTGTCCTGCACGGGTAAGGTAGTACGACTCTACATGTGGTTCGTCTCCAAACAAAATAGCAGACATTTCAACACCATATTGTCTGCAGATACTTTGCAGTAGACTAATGGAAATATCTTTTTTGCCACTTTCATAGCCTTGATATTCTTCATTGGAAATTCCAGCGGTCTTTGCAAAGTCTTCGATTGAAGCATCCAATGCGTCGCGCAGTCCCTTGAGCCGTTGCGCTATTTGCTCGATTTGATCATTCATACGTCGTTGTGATTATTTTTTGATTTTCTTTTTGTTCTGTAAGTCAGCAAGAGGGGAGGCAACAACTGGCTTTTTGTCACGAGTTTTGATGCCGTCTTTACTCAACTCAATGTCTTCAAGCAGGATAGAAGTAGGACAAATGAAAGAGGTTAAAGCCCCATTGAAGCGCATATTGGTAGCAGTCTGTTCGGAAGAGATTCCGGCCATCTTCTTCATCTGACGAACATCAATATTTGAGATTGTGCCACCGCGCATGAGTTGTTCACTTCCGTCTTTCACATTTACCCGATAAATCAGAGGTTTTGAGAAGGCCGTTCCGCGAAGGATATACGCATACTCCTCTCCTCCTTCTTTAGCTAGTTGGATTAATTTCTCTTTGAGCTGCTCCATGCTCTCTCCATTCGTGGCTTCAAAGTTGATAACACCAGGCTGAATGCCCCTTCTCACATTGGATCCAGGTGCAGTAGGTCTGTTATGACCATTTGAAAGAGGAGTTCTGAGCGTAGGAATGCGGTCACTGGCCACATTTCGAAGAATCCCATTTTCCACCATAACTAGCCTCTCTGGAGGTACGACGCCTTCGGCGTCCACTTCATAAGATCCGTATAATTGAACTCCTTTAAACTCTTTCAACCCGGGTATGCTGGTTACATTCATATTGAGAGGCAGTATTTTCCTGTTCATTCTTTCTTCCATTGATTTACTTTCATTGGATTGCAAAGGAACTCTATAACCAGTCATACCTGATCCGTAAATAATGAATTTACTTAATTGAGCAACTACCTGCACTCCTTCAAAGAGTACCGGACCATCATAAGTTTCGTTCACTTTCGGAGCATTCTTCAGTGCGATGATACGTTGAGCAAGCTCTTCTGCTGCATGGATAATAGAATCGCTAGATGGTATATCTGCATCATTCAGCACTTCATAGTAAATCATATCCGTAAGGTCGCCGCCATCTTCAGTACGAACTGTTGCTGAAATTTCGAGGTTGGTCCAATCCTGGGGATTAACAATCTTACTTCCTTCATTACTCATGTAGTAATCATCAGAGCTCCAAATCTGTAACGTAAGTTGGTTGTCAATAATGTCCGGATATTTTGTGAATACGGAAGTTACTGCCTCTGCTGTTTTTTTCCAATACTCCTTTCTACTGAATGTCTGCTCAAAGCGATGTTTTGCCTTCTTCTCTATAGGAGTAATCTTGGAAAGATCATCCAGAGCATCCATCTCCGGCGAAACATTCATCTGTTTCCATTTTAATAGTTTAGCATCATATTCTGTAGCAGCATCTTTGTACGCTCCATCGGAAGCCAGCCAAAGGCTGCGTCTAATTTCGTCGTAGTCATAGTCGACAGGCATATTGCCAGTCTGATTTTGTTTGAGATAAGTAGCATCTGTGTAATTAAAATTTGCGCGATGATAATCACCAACCATCAGATCGACCTGGTATTGATTGAACAAACCTCCGTTGGAGAAGGTTGTTTCTCCAAAACTGGCCATGAGCTGGAATACTTCGTTTGCACGAATCGTATACGCACAAAAGAACGGCTTTTGCATGTCTGGAAGAGAAAGTCCACTCATCGTACGATTCAGTTCATCTTTCATTGCCTGAAAAATGACCGTCTCTTTTTCATCCTTTGCCTTTGTTTCTGTGAAAGCCACACATAATAGAGTGGCAAATAGGATTGCTTTCAGCTTCATAATTACTTCGCTTCTTTAGGTTGATTACTTTCCGGGCGGGGAAGAATAGGTAACTTCTCGTCAGACTTGCCTGCTTTTTGAGTCTCGACAACGTTTACATAGACTTCCGGGGAGATTCCTGTAACCGGAATACTGCCGGATTCTGCACCACACATTCCGGTAAAGATACCGGCCTTATCGCCCACTTTGCTGATCTGAGCAAACATAGAAAGAGGAGTTCCTATTAGGGTGACGCCGCGAACCAGCTCGTCGGGCTGTCCGTTCACATACACTCGATACACTTCCAGAGGAGTTACATTAAATGAATTAGGGTTGTATCTTCCAGTCTGTGTAAAACCTCCGGATACCTTAGAAAAGTAGTAACCATATTCTTTACCTTGCTTTTTTGCCTCTTCTTTCAAGATGGAACGAAGCTCTGCGCTGGTCTTAGGAGCAGTCGAAGAAATAATAAGGTTTGACTGACGAGTAACGGGATCTCTGCCGGGAGCAGCACGCCCATGGCCATTCGAAGAAGGAAATCCCTCAATCGGAGTTCGTGACATAAGGAATCCCTTTAAGATGCCGTCTTTCACAACATCCACTTTAGTAGATTTCACTCCTTCGTCGTCATAGACATAGGATCCGTTCAGGTCAAGGCCTCCAAAAGATTTAATAGTAGGATCCATAATGACGGAAACGTCAGCAGGAAGTACAAGTTCTCCGACTTTCTTTTTAAACGTTTGTCCGTCTGATTCGCTCTTCAGTCGTTGACCTTCGACACGATGGCCGAATATTTCATGGAAGAATACGCCGGAAGCTTCCGGAGATAAAATTGCAGGACCGGTATATGAATCAACAATTGGTGATGTACGAAGTCTGACGAGGGTCTCTGCCAGTTCGCGGGTCTCTTTGAGAATTGTTTCATGAGCAGTTAGTCCTTTCGGTTCATAGGCAAAGTATGAAAGATACAGAGGAAGATACATGCCATCGTCAGCAACAACTTGCGCTGTAACCATCACCCGGCAATAGGTTAAGTTTTGAGTAATCTCTGTTCCTTCAGAGGAGACATAATATTTACGGCAGCACTGAAAAGAAAAAGAGGCCTCTCCTGTACGTATCTCAGGATATTCCTTGAAAATTGCGGAATACTCTTTAATCCGTTGTTCCCAAAGAGAAGAGTCAACGTGTAATTGAGCGTTTGTCAGTTCTTTTTCTATATACTTTGCAGGCAATTCTTTTGAAAAGTCGTCTGACTTATCTTCTTTCTCCACGCGGACCTGTGCCTTCGATTTTACATCGGCAAGGTTCTGAATTCCGTTGTCCCATGCGTTTCGTGTTGCTTTCCATAACACCATTCGCGTGGCGTCTCCTTTCTCGTCATCCAACGGAATTCGCCAAGCACCTGAAGAGGATGTCATCCCTTTTTGTGCTATCTCACGGTAACTGTCCATCTGATAAGAGCCAATCCGAACCATTGGAGTTAATGTTTTAACATGAGTTCCCGTCATTTTCTGATAAAGGCTTCCAAAACTTGCACTGGCAGATGATTCGTAAATGTCATCCACGCGATACGAAATAAAGTAAGGCGCATACTCTCCAGAGGTCTTGAATTGATTTGTTTCGCGATTTAGTTCGCTTTTTAAGATAGTTAGTAAATGGTCTTCAGCATGTGCTTCACGAATGAAAACACAACTGAGTGCCAGGAAAGAAAGAGAAACAAGAAGTCTTTTTTTCATCGCATTGATATAAGTTCTTTGACTAATTTGAGGCACCAAAGTTACAAAATAGAATTATACTGATTAATTATTTCTTTATTAAAATGTAAGAGTTAAGTGTATTATTCCCCTTTTTTGTACATTTGCTTCCCTAATTACAATTCAATAATAATACAGATGAATAATTCCATTTTTACTTTTGCGAAACCTATTAATGAGCCAGTCCTTCCTTTTACTCCCGGATCCAAAGAAAGGATTGCTCTTGAAAAAGCGTTGAAAGAAGCCTCTTCTCAACAAATAGAAATACCTCTGATAATCGGAGGTAAAGAAATTCGTACTGGCAATATCGGAAAGATTGTGATGCCACACAATCATCAGCACGTATTGGCTACCTATCACAAAGCAGGTGCAAATGAAGTGCAGATGGCTATTGACGCAGCGATGGATGCACGAAATGAATGGTCTGAACTGGCTTGGGTGGAGCGTGCTTCTATTATGCACAAGATAGCCGAACTAGTTTCTACGAAATACCGTTATATCATGGACGCTTATCTGATGCTCGGACAAAGTAAGAATATTTACCAGGCTGAGATTGACGGCGTTTGCGAACTAATAGACTTTTTGCGCTTCAACGCCTATTTTGCATCAAAGATTTACAGTGAACAGCCTGAATCAGACAAAGGGATTCTAAATCGTACAGAGTATCGTCCTTTGGAAGGCTTCGTGTTTACCCTTACGCCCTTTAACTTTACATCCATCGCTTCCAACTTGAATATGGCCCCTGCCATGATGGGAAATGTGTGTTTGTGGAAGCCTTCTACAACAGCATTACTCTCCAACTATCTATTGATGAAAATCTTCAAAGAAGCTGGTTTGCCAGATGGTGTAGTTAACTTTATTCCCGGTCAGGGAAGTCTGATTGGCAGTGTGGTTACCAAGAGCCCCAACTTTGCTGGTTTCCATTTTACGGGTTCTACAGGCACGTTTAACACGATATGGAAAGCAATAGGAGAGAATCTCCCTCTTTATAAGAACTATCCCAAAATAGTAGGGGAGACAGGAGGCAAAGATTTTATCTTTGCTCATGCTTCGGCAGCAGTTCAAGAATTAGCTGTGGCAATCGTCCGCGGTTCCTTTGAATATCAGGGTCAGAAATGTTCAGCAGCTTCACGTGCGTATGTGCCTGCATCAATCTGGCCGGAAGTAAAGGAGAAAGTTGGAGCAATGCTCAAAGAGATTAAGATGGGTGATGTGGTTACCTATTCGAACTTTATCAATGCTGTGATTGACGAGGCTTCTTTTGACAACTGCATGAATTATATCAATGAAGCCAAAGCATCCTCAGATGCTGAGATTGTGTTTGGTGGCAATGGAGATAAAAGCAAGGGATATTTCGTAGAACCGACAGTGATACTTGCTGCAAAGCCTGATTACAAGAGTATGGTTGAAGAGATCTTCGGACCCATCATCACTATTTATGTCTATGAAGACAGCAAATATGAGGAAATGCTGGATGTGTGCGACTCTTCTACTCCTTATGCGTTGACCGGCTCTATCTTTGCAAGAGATCGGTATGTGATTGAAGCAGCGATGAACAAGCTGCGCTACTCTGCCGGCAACTTCTACATCAATGACAAACCGACAGGAGCCGTAGTGGGACAACAACCTTTCGGAGGTTCCCGTGCTTCAGGCACAAATGATAAAGCCGGTTCTGCGTTGAATCTCTATCGATGGATCAATCCACGTTCGATCAAAGAGACGCTGGTAGCAGCAACTGACTATAAATATCCTTTTTTGGCAGATTGACCAATCATTTTTATTGTTCCAATCACTTGAAATTATAAATGCGCTTGCCTTTTCTCAAAGGTGGCGCATTTCTTTTCTATAAAAACCTTCTGGAAATACAAGAAGCATAGAGGTGATTACTCCTTTGAATGACTCAAAAAGAGCTTCAAAATGAAGCCTGAAATGCATAGGCATCCTCTGACTATTTCATCTGTATGAAATGATCGGCGGATGCCTATCCGTTGAGGAAAACATACAGATGTTTTTTGTGGTCCTTCAATGTCCCTTTCAAGCCTCTCTGAGGTGCTTTTCTCTTTTGTTCTTGTCGAGTAGAAATTGTTTAAAATATTTAAAGCCTTCAAAACAATATCTTAATAGAAAACGGTCAATTTATTTTAATTATATTTGCGGTATAATTTGTATAGCAATCTATGCCAGGTCAATTTGTTTTCAACATTAAAACTCAATAATTACTTAAGAATATGGAAAAATCTAACCGCAGGTCTTTTGTCAAGAAGATGACTGCCATGGGCATCGCTTCAGCAAGCTTGATTGGAGCTAACGCCATTGCCGCTAACGCATCAACTCCGGAACCAGCTCAGGAAAAGAAAAAAAACGCCAAAAAGAATGATGGCAAGTATCGTTTCGGTTTTATCGGAACAGGTTCTCGTTGTCAAGAACACATCAATAATGTGCTTTCTTTTGACGATACAGTGATTGTCGCTATTTGTGACACACAGCAGGGCCCAATCCAAAATACTCTGGCCCACATTGCAAATAAGAGTAAGCAGGATGCGCCGAAAGCATATACCGGAAGTGACCGGGCTTTCGAACAGATGCTGAATAATGAAGAATTTGATTGTGTGATTATTGCCAGCCCTTGGGAATGGCATGTTCCAATGTCACTTGCCGCTATGAAAGCAGGTGTTCCTTACGTTGGTGTAGAAGTTTCTGCTGCTAACTCTGTTGAAGAATGTTGGGATCTGGTGAATGTGTCGGAAGCTACCGGGAGTCATTTAAATATTATGGAGAACGTTTGCTACCGTCAGGACGTGATGGCTGCATTGAGAATGGTACGTGAAGGACTTTTTGGAGAACTAACTCATTGTCGCTGCGGATATCAGCATGATCTTCGTGAGGTAAAATTCAATGATGGGAAGAATTATAGTTTTGTCAAAGGCGGAGAGCTAAAGATGGGGCCTGAAGCTTTCTCTGAAGCTCAATGGCGTACTCAGCATTCAGTATGTCGCAATGGTGATATATATCCAACTCACGGAGTAGGACCGGTGGCAAATAGTCTTAATATTAATCGTGGTAACCGCTTCACAAAACTTTCTTCTATGGCTACCCAGTCTTTGGGCTTGCATAAGTTTATTGTTGATAATGGTGGAGCAGATCATAAGTTGGCAAAACTTAAATTCAACTTAGGAGATATTGTTACGACACAAATCCAATGTGCTAATGGTCAAACAGTCATTGTCACACATGACACAAATTCCCCACGTCCTTACTCTTTGGGCTTCCGCATTCAGGGTACTGAAGGTTTGTGGGAAGACGATGGTTCACGTGTTTATATTCAAGGAAAGTCAAAGACGCCTCATGCTTGGGATCCTGCAGAGAAATGGCTCAAAGAATATGACCACAAGATGTGGTCTTTACTTGGAGAAAAAGCCGCTGGTGCAGGTCACGGTGGAATGGACTACATTATGATGTGCGACCTTATGGATGCTATACGCAACAAAAAACCGACTCCAATGGATTGCTATGATGCTGCCGCTTGGAGTGCTGTTTCGGGTTTGTCCGAAATGTCTATTGCCCGCGGTGGTGCTTTGGTTGACTTCCCTGACTTTACTCGTGGTCACTGGATTGTTCGTAAACCGGCATTTGCTCTCTGATCAATATAGAAAAATACAACAAATGGGGCGTCTCGAAAAGGCGCCCCATTTAATTTTGTCTGTATTTATCTCGGATTGGAAATCAGAACGGTTTCTTGCTGACTGTCGCAACAAACTCTTTCAGATAGAAAGGTTCGAAGTATGCAGGATCTTTCAGTACCTTTCCGTCGGCTATGGCTTTTTGAATCAATGGATACATGTTTTTGGCTAAAGGGACTATCTCTTTCAAATAGTGTACTTGTTCTCCAAGTTTGTCCATGCACTTCTCGGCACCATCTCCAAAGACGTATAGCTCCCCTTTAGAGCGATAATCCAGATATGACTGTTCATCAATGATGTCTGCCGATACAGGCTTCAGCACCTCCATGTTAGTGGAGTATATCTCGGAATAGACCTCCATGCGACGAGCGTCAATCATCGGACAAAGTAGAGCGTCGGCAGGTAGCTGTTGTTCGTTGATTACTGTGGATGCCAGGAGCATCAATGTCTGAATGGGTATGAGAGGAATATCTGCTCCAAAGCAGATTCCTTTTGCCAAGGCGACTCCGATACGTAGTCCGGTATAAGAACCGGGACCGCAACTGACTGCAACGGCATCTATTGAGAGATTATTATCCTTTGCATACGAAGTTGCTTCGTTGACAAAATCACCTAATAGGGAAGCATGAGAAGGACCGTTCAATTCTTCTTTTATGAAAACAGGTTTCCCATCCACAATCAATGCGACAGAACAAGGGCGGGTAGCCGTTTCGATACATAAGATATTTTTCATTATAAGTTGCTTATTTCGGCGGCAAAGTTACATTTTTACAATGAACGGGACGAAATTCGGGGAATATAAATTACTTTTGTAAAAAACAATAAAGGGTATGATACAGTCAATGACGGGTTTCGGTAAAGCTATTGCCGAGTTGCCCAGCAAAAAAGTAACTATAGAAATAAAGTCACTCAATAGCAAACAAATGGATCTTTCTACTCGTATTCCTGGTGTATACAGGGAAAAAGAGATGGAGCTGCGTTCAATGATTGCTCAGGACATAGAACGTGGTAAGGTCGATTTCTCTATTTTTGTTGAGAGTATCGGCAAGGAGTCGGGTACTTCCATTAACGCTTCTGTTATGGAGAGTTATTTTAGCCAGATTAATGCTTTGTCTAAAACCTTGAACATTCCTGTACCTGAAAACTGGTTTGAGATACTTCTTAAGTTGCCGGATGTAATGAAATCTGATATTCAGGAGCTTGATGAGGAAGAGTGGGTTCTTGTCTTTGAGGCGATAAAGCAAGCCCTCAAGCAATTTACAGCTTTTCGTATCCAGGAAGGAAAGATGCTTGGAACTTTGTTTACGGAAAAGATCGGCTCTATCAATAGCATGCTTGGCGAACTGGAGCTTTATGAAGCAGAACGGATTGAGAAAGTCCGCGCCCGAATAGAAGAAGCGTTGGAGAATACAATCAGTAAGGATTATGACAAGAACCGCCTCGAACAGGAGATGATTTATTATATTGAGAAACTGGATGTCAATGAAGAGAAGAATCGGCTGGCTAATCATCTGAAGTATTTTCTCGAAACAATGAATAATGCGAAAGGACAGGGAAAGAAGCTTGGATTCATCACTCAGGAAATGGGTCGTGAGATTAATACACTCGGCTCGAAATCGAACCATTCCGAAATGCAAAAGATTGTAGTCCGAATGAAGGATGAACTTGAACAAATAAAAGAACAGGTTCTAAACGTTTTGTAAGAATGGCTGGTAAACTAATTATATTTTCTGCTCCGTCAGGCTCAGGCAAGAGCACTATCATTCAGTATCTAATGCAACAGAATCTGAACATGGCTTTCTCTGTTTCTGCGACAAGTCGTGCACCCAGAGGTACCGAACAGCATGGGAAAGAGTATTTCTTCTTATCACCGATCGAGTTTCGTGCAAAAATCAAGGAGGAGGCTTTCCTGGAATATGAAGAAGTATATATGGATACTTATTATGGCACCTTGAAAAGTGTGGTGGAAGAGATGGTTGGCGCAGGGAGAAATGTCGTTTTTGATGTCGACGTGGTTGGTGGGATGAATATAAAGAAGTTTTATGGCGACCGTGCTCTTTCCGTATTTATCATGCCTCCTGGTCTGGAAACTTTACGTGAACGACTGATTAGCCGGGGCACTGACACTATGGAAGTTATTGATAAGCGTCTGGCAAAGGCGGAGTATGAGATTAGCTTTGCTCAGAAGTTTGATGTGATAATCAGGAATGAGATACTTGAAACTGCTGAAGAAGAAGCTTTAAATATCATTCGAAAGTTTATTGAACAATGAAACGTGTTGCGGTATACTGTGGGTCATTTAATCCAATTCATATTGGACATACCGCTTTGGCCAACTATATCTGTGAGTACTGTGATATAGATGAGGTCTGGTTTTCTGTTTCCCCTGAGAACCCTCTGAAAGAAACTGTTGGCCTGGCTTCCGATGAACACCGGATGGAAATGGTCAGGCTCGCTCTTGAGGGATATCCAAGGTTTATTCTTTGTGATATTGAGATGCATCTCCCCCGTCCTTCCTATACGATTCATACGCTTGAAGCATTGAAGAAACAATATCCGGAACTATCTTTCGTTTTAATGATAGGAGCCGATAATTGGGATATATTTTCCCTTTGGAAAGAGCCGGAACGTATTATACAAGAGTTTGGATTGATAATCTATCCGCGAAAGGGTTGTGGAGAAACATTGAAGGGAGTTGATCGTCCAAATGTGACACTCATTGATGCACCCGAAATAGAGATCTCATCTACCTATATACGCGAAGCATTTGTTCAAGGAAAGAATCCAAGGTTTTTCTTATCGGATAAAGTGTATGAGTATATTCGAAAACATCAGATTTATAAGTAAGTTTAAAGTCCCTTTTCAGAAAGGAGGCTTGTTGCTTCTATTCTTTTTATTGTGCTTGCCCATCATTGCTCAACGAAAAGATATTAAGACTGTTGCCGGTGATTGTGAGAACGGCGAAGCGCTTGTGATTTTTAAGAATGGGGATAGATATGATGGGTTCTTCAAGGACAGTCTCTATCACGGACAAGGCATGCTTCGGTTGAAGTCAAAGGAGCTTTACGAGGGATTGTTTTCAAAAGGTCTATATGAGGGTGTTGGATATCTTCAATTACCCAATAAGAATATCTATGAGGGTTCTTTTAAGGCAGGTTTGTACGATGGAAACGGAACTTTGACGGAGTACAAAGGTAGAGTCTATACCGGTAGTTTCTTGAAAGGGAAAATGAATGGATCAGGTAGTATTTCACTTCCAAACGGAGATAAGTATATCGGTTCTTTTAAAAACGACGAAATAGACGGCTATGGAGAGTATTATTCGCAGGGTTTTCTCACCAACGGGTTGTTTCGTAAAAGCAAACTGATCAATGGCAAGATCGTTAATCTTGAGACAAAGGAATTTGTTACATTTACGAATGGTAAACCGGATTCTTCCGTTGAAAATTTCCCTGATTCTGTGGGTACCGGTATCAGGAAGCTGACAATAGTCAACGTCATACCGAGAAAATAGCCATCTTATTGATAAACAATTGGAATGCATCCTTGTAGGAGTCGGAAATAGGGATGTAAACTTTGCCGAAGACGATGCGGTTGCGCTCAATAATCTTAATCTTATCTCCACGTACAATAAACGAACGGTGTACCCGTACAAAGTCTTTCTCCGGTAAAAGATCTTCGAGTGACTTCATGCTCATCAGGGAGAGAATCGGAAATGCTTCTCCTTCCAGATAAAATTTGAGATAGTCTTTCAATCCTTCAATATATTGTATCCGCTTTAATTCAATCTGAACCAGTTTGTATTCTGACTTGACGAATATATACTCCGGAC
>Ga0209430_1002189_pt1 | contig 12958 bp, 10 predicted proteins | sample BarGraIncub1133A_FD_184504 | JGI IMG/M metagenome (GOLD analysis project Ga0209430, IMG submission 184504) | Arctic peat soil microbial communities from Barrow, Alaska - Barrow Graham LP Incubations 11-33A (SPAdes) (version 2) | ecosystem: Environmental > Terrestrial > Soil > Wetlands > Peat... | reverse complement strand
GTTGAAGTCGTGCCTAATCCCACTTTAACCGGAGCGGCGGCCCTTGCAGTGCCTGGTACCATAACGACCATGAAAAGTGTTATGACCAAAGACGCAATTAGCTTTCTATATGATTTTTTCATTGATTTACTCAGTCCTTTCAATTATCAGTTTCTTGAGGTCGCGCACCACAATTGTTACTGTAGAATTAGAGCCTTGATTATCTAAGTCTCCTATTGCTTTTTCCTTGGTTTACACGATGTTATGATTCCAGTTACTACTTTTCTGGGTTTGAAATCAACATATGTTAATGGTCAAATATTGAATGTAAATCAATTTTATTATATCTACGGCAACGATTTGATCTACATCATTTCTAATCAGCCCCATTGAGCAACTCCCACCCTCTCCCTGCTTTATCATATCAGTATTTGATATTAGTGCTCTTCTTGGAATCATCATTAGAATCACCGCCTTTATTATAACTATATTGCCATTAATTAATTATACATTTATCATCATTTTTAGTCAACTTATTATAAAAAATATTATCCCGAACTACATAACCTCAAAGGCGTGCATTTACCGCAGAAAGTATGCTACACTTGAGGACGTTAAGACGGATGTATTCGAGTACGTGGAGCAGTTTTACAACAGAAAACGTATGCACGCGCCTTTGGGCTATCTGAGCCCGGTGGAATATCGTCTGAAGTATGGCGGCCTTAAAACTGCATAATTCAATATTTTATAGTTGCCCATATCGGTACAAACGTACTATCCCTTTTTTGCCGCACTCCATTTTGATCTTTTTAGAATTTGCCCTTTCAGCGAATTGCTTGGGTTCTATTCCGGCGTGTACCAAAATACCTATCAAGTATCCATTCTCGGTGTCAGCCCTGTATGGATGGGAAACAATGAAGATCAGAAGCAGGATCTTGCAAGGCTTCTAAAAAAAGGCAACATTTTTGCTTTCGGTATGTCGGAAAAGAAGCCCGGCGCCAACCTTTATTCAATTATTAAGGCCAGTCTGCAAGAATTTACTTTGAGAGCAACTTGTAAAGAACCTGTGCCATCTGTGCTCTGGTCGATAGGCCTATAGGATCGACCTTTCCTTGGCTGCCTGAAATCACACCGCTTGCCGTGAAAGCGTTTATTGCAGCTTTGGCATATACCGCAATTTGACCCTCATCACTATAGCTTTTTGTTATTGTTCCGGTCGGAAGTTTACCAAGACTTTTTAGTGCGTTGTACATAAGCATAAACATATCTTGACGTGAGATATTGTTTTCCGGAAAGTACGCATTGTTGCCAACACCTTGCGTTATACCAAGGCGTTTTGCGGTAGCCAGATATTTCGTATAATACGTATTTCCTGCATCATTAAAATTATCGGCAACACTTGCATCAGGCCTTATGTCGTAGGCCCTCATCAGCAGAACAACAAATTGTCCTCTGGTAAGCATTGCGTCTGGGCTGAATCTTAAGTATTCGGTCCCATTCGTAATGCCCTTTTGGGCAATAAACTTGACAGCCGGGCTGTACCATGCACTGTCCGGGACATCAACAAAGCCTGAAGAAGTCTGCTTTTCAATAGTATAGGTATCAATTGCTTCCATAGTATCAACGCGATAGGTCGTAATAGTGAGTGCATTGCCGGTTACTGCAATATCTGAAAAAGTCGGTGTATACAGCTGCGTGCGTACTGCCGCGTAGGCTTCCGCAGACGTTTTCATATCGTAGTATTTGCTATCGCTCGCAGAACCGGCCGTGATATATACTGTGCCGGTCGGGTTTACAACGTGGCCATTCGGATCGACTGCCTGGTCTTTCTGTGCTATTCCGCCCAGCATCTGATAGGTTCTGGTATAGCAGTGGTCATGGCCGGAAAGCACAATATCAATATGATATTTGTCTATAATCGGATACAGGTTTTTCCTCAAAGAAGCGATGGAAGAGTCGGTGGAGTGCTCGGCGGAGCTGTAAATTGACTGGTGAAACATCAAAACAGTCCACGTCACATCAGGATTGGCGGCAATTGCTTGCCCAATAAAGGCATCGTGCAACGTGGTATCGGTGCTGTTTGTATTAAGCACCAAAAAAAGGACGCAGCCATACTTGAACCAATAATCACCACCTGCCGGGGTCGCCCCGTAATAGGCAGATTCATTCGGCTCGAAAAAATGATAGGAACAAATCGGACTGTTTGAAATATTTTCATGGTTTCCTGCGGTCGGTGCAATTGGGACGCTTCGGAGTAGTGGAGAAGATAAAAAGGCGTCATATTCGCTCTCGGAATAATAATCGACCTGGTCCCCCGCGCTTAGTATAAAGCTTGCGTCGCTGAAATTGCCTAGCGTTGCTTGAAGCGTTTTCTCCCAGTTAGCCTTGTCGCTTGAAATGTTCCCGCTGGCACCAATCTGCGCATCGCTGATGAAAATTGCGTTGTAGTTGCCGCTGTCTTCTGTTTTAAAGCTGTAAACTGCGCTATAGCTTACGCCGTTTCCAACTCGGTAGACATATTCCGTTAACGGCGATAGCCCCTTCACGGTGACTTTGTTTGAATAATATCCGGTCGTGGCTGTGCTGACTGCTCCGGAAAACCTCTCAGCCGTGACGGGAAAAACACTCCCTGCCATATCGGAACTCTTTGCAAGCTGAACATAACATGATGAACTGTTGGCATTTGAATACCAGCAGAAATTCATCATGGCCTCATTGCTCCCCGGCTGCAAGGTGACATCTTTTACTGTGTAATTTGACGCGCCTGCTGTTACAAGCGCTGAAAATGTTGTAAAGGTTAAAAGTAATAACAGTACCCAAATCAGTACTTTGTGTGTTTTTTTCATTTTGCCACCACCCATATTGGATTTAAACGAGCACTCTTTGTTAATATGCTCGCCTTTTCAATTCTTAGTTTTTATTATAAGTGAAGCAACAAATGCTATCGGAAAAAGTAGCAAACTAAAAACATACCATTTAACGAAGTTTCTTCCTTTCTGGTAGGCTTTGACTGAAGGCCACGTAGCAAATAATGCTAAGAGCATTAAACCGCAGGTACTAAATAGTCCAATCGCTGTAAAGATATTATTACCAAACTGCATCGTCCATCACCTCAAATTCATTAATAATCAAAGTAACTCTCCATATTTTCGGATGAACATAGTTTTCAGCAAAGTAGCTAATCCCATGTAGCAGAGTATCATTCCTACAAGCCATGGAAAGTATGACAATGGCAAGCTGGACATACCGAATGCCTTGCCAAAAGAGGTATATGGAATGATTGTACCCACTGTAATTGATAAAGTTGTCAATAATAAAACGGGTAATGCAGCTCTGCTCTGTATAAAAGGTATTTTCGGAGTACGTATCATGTGGATGACTAAGGTTTGGGACCAGAGACTTTCTACAAACCACCCAGCATTGAATAATGATATAAATAGAATGTTGTTTACGCCTGGAGCACCAAACGCTCCGCCGCAGACTGACGGGCAGATAACGAAGAACATGATGATATAGGTTATTATGTCAAATACAGAGCTGGTAGGACCAATCCAGATCATGAACTTACCAATTGATGACGCATCCCATTTTCGTGGCTTTTTCAGGTAATCTTCGTCCATATGGTCCCATGGAATGGATGTGCATGACAAATCATAGATAAAATTCAAGACTAAAATTTGTATTGGCAACATGGGCAAAAATGGGAGGAAGGCGCTGGCTGCGACAACAGAAAACATATTGCCAAAATTCGAACTGGCTGTCATCTTGATATATTTGATGATATTCCCAAACGTCTTGCGGCCTTCGATAACCCCTTCGCTAAGAACCCCCAAGTCCTTTTCCAACAGGATGATATCGGCCGACTCCTTAGCTATGTCAACGGCTGTGTCAACAGAAATCGCGACATCGGCTTCTCGCATTGCTACTGCATCATTGATTCCGTCACCCAAAAACCCAACAGTATGCCCGTTTTCACGCAGTAATTTGACAATGCGAGCCTTTTGCTGAGGTGCTAATTTTGCAAATACACTAACCTTTTCTATTTCGACAGCTAACGTCTTATCATCCATTTGTTCAATTTGGCTGCCTAGAAGGAGGGTATCCACATTAATCCCGACCTGCATGCAAATATATCGGGCTATTGCGTCATTATCTCCTGTCAGAATCTTCACTGATATGCCCTTATCGTTCAATGCTTGAATTGCTGACTTTGATGATTCTTTGGGCGGATCAAGAAATGCCACATAACCCATAAAGGTCATGTCTGTTTCATCTTTAGCGGAAAATTCTCCAACGGCTGAGGGGTTGTTTTTCTGAGCCACGGCAATCACGCGCATTCCCTGTTCATTCAATTTGCTTATGTTTTGAAGTATTTCCTCTCTTAATTTCGGAGTTAGATCCAGCGCTTTGCCTTTGTATTCTGCGCATGAAGAAATATTCAACATTTCTTCGACGGCACCTTTTGTGATCATCTGGGTTTTACCAGCTGTATCCTTAATAATTACACTCATTCGCCGCCGATTGAAATCGAAAGGAATTTCATCGACTTTTGTATAGTTACCAATGTCGGAACGGAGTTCTTCTTCTCCTACATGGGCAACAATAGCGACATCCATCAAATTTTTCAAACCAGTCTGATAATAGCTATTAAGAATGGCATGACGCAGCACTCGTGAATCCTCTTCGCCTTGAACATTCAAATGCATCTCTAAGACGACCTTATTCTGTGTAATAGTACCGGTCTTATCAGTGCACAGAATATCCATAGCACCAAAATTCTGCATTGAATTCAAAGACTTGACGACGGTTTTCTTTTTCGACATCGCCACTGCACCTTTTGCCAGATTGGTTGTGACAATCATGGGTAACATCTCCGGAGTTACCCCCACTGCCACTGACAGGGCAAATAGGAGTGCTTGAAGCCAGTTTCCTTTTGTGAAACCATTTATTAAAAAAACAACGGGGACCATTGCGATAATGAAACGTACGAGTACCCAGCTTACAGAATTGATGCCCTTATCAAAACTTGTTACAGCACGTTTCCCAGTGATGGCCTTGGCCATTGACCCGAAGTTTGTCCGGTCTCCTGTTGCCAATACCACGCCGACTGCTGTGCCACTGATCACATGACTCCCCATAAATCCTACATTGGGCAATTCAAAAAGAATCTCGGTTTCATTAAGGTTTGCGCCATCATGTTTCTCTACAGGTTCACTTTCACCAGTCAAAGTTGACTGGTCAACAAATAAGTCCTTGGCGGTAATGAATCGAATATCTGCGGGTAACATATCGCCGGCTGACAGATGGACAATGTCACTAGGGACTATATCCGCCAAAGGTATTTTCATTTTTCCTTCGCCAGCCCGTTCGACTAAAGCGGTAGTATGAACCATTGCTTTAAGCTTTTCGGCAGCTTTGTTTGATCGGTTTTCCTGGATGAAACGGAGCATTCCGCTCAAAAACACCATTGATAAAATCAGGATGATGATTCGGAAACTCTTTACCTCTGCATAGATAACATCAGTAAATAATGAAATTGAAACCAGAACAAAAAGGACAATAGTAAAGGGATTTACAAACGCCTTTACCAGTCGGTTGAAAATACTTTCAGGCTTTTCATGAGATATGACGTTGCGGCCAAATTTAGTTTGCATCTGCAACGCTTTTGACCGAGTATTCCCTTCCGTAGTGATGCTCAACGTCTTTAATAAGTCGTCATTTTCGAGCTTGCTTGCTCCCTTTAAATCTATTAGAACTGGAGATTTGAAATTGTCAATGTCATGGTTGGTTTTTTCCCTATTTTTAATTGACCTGACCCCCTATCATAAGCAATTTAGCCTTTATATAAGTGTACATGATTATATTGGAATTTACAAATTTTTATCACTTCCTATAACTTAAAGATTGCCATTGTATTGCGCCATAATGGGTCAAGCGGACAAAGAGAATGGGTATATTCTTGAAATTTCATAGGATAGCGGCGATTTATAGCCTAAAGATGAATGTAGCCTCCGGCAGTTGTAGTAAACATCAATCTATTGATTGAGGCAGGTAATCGCCTGTTCTAGTGTTTGGAAACAACGTACAGCATCCGATTTAAATCGTATATTTTCGATTGCTGTCTCTGCAATAGAGACAGCAATAAATGGGGTCATCATTTCATCGCAATCCAAATCAAATTCTACGTAAAATTGCTGCATGAAAAAAATGTCGAAAAAAGTTGACAGACTAAACAGTTGGTATATAATAGCTGAGGCTACCTACCGGTAGGTAGGTAAATGAGGGGGAGATGCAAATGGAAACCAAAAGAAAGATTATGGATTCGGCATTTAGGCTGTTTGCTGAAAAAGGTATAGTGTTTTCATTAAATGAAGTAGCAAAAGAAGTTGGCATACAAAAAGCCTCTATATATGCGCATTTTGCAAGCAAGGAAGATTTGATGTACGCGGTTATAGATAGGGAAGCCAATGAGTACTTCCTGGAAATAAACGATCACTGTCAAGATCTCAAAAGTATGTTTTATTTGATTTTAAATTACTACGATAAATCAAAAACAAAGCTGTATTTCTGGAAAAGACTTTTACTGTTACCTCCAAAGTCGATTGAAGAAATCCTTAATGATAAAGTTAATATTCTGTCTGAGCAGCGCTTTGAACTTGTCAAAAGAATAATTGCGTCTGATATTGATAGGGGAATCATACGCCGTCAGGATGTAGATGCGGTCGCGTTTGCATATTTTTCTATGATTCATGGGCTTTTATCTAGCAAAATCATATATGAATCCGAAGATCTGACCCAGCACTATGACGGTATCTGGCAAATATTCTGGAATGGCATAAACTAAGCATTCGGGAGGCTCATTAATGGCGATTAATCTAGCAAGCAACTTATTTCAAACGTCTATATTGCTTTATATACTGGCTGCAGTACTAGCACTTGTTTTAATAAAGCGGGATAAGCTATGCAACATTGTTTCAAATATAATTTGTATTGCCGCAGCGGTTAGCGGAGTCGCTGCATCAATTGTTAAAATACTTTTTGTAAGCAACACAGTGAATATTGATGTTTATAACTCGGTGATACCTTTCGTGTCAATCGATATCAAGCTTGACAATCTGTCGGCATTCTTTATGCTTACCCTATCTGTTCTGGTGGTATGTGTTTCTATCTATTCGATAGGATACATTTCCCAATACATAGGAAAAAGGAATGTGGGACTATTTTACTTTTTATATTCGACGTTCATTCTGTCTATGGTATTAGTATTTACCTCGTCAAATGCCATGTTTTTCTATATGTCATGGGAGGCAATGTCTTTGCTCTCATACTTTCTTGTCATCTTTGAGTCGGAGCAGGAGGAAAACAGAAAAGCCGGTGTCTTGTATATTGTTATGACGCATATAGCCACTGCATTTTTATTGTCGGGCTTTATGATCATTTACCACTACACAAAATCCTTCGATATTTTTGGAAGTTCCGCGGCAATACCGGAATTTGCAAAGAATGTTGTGTTTATAATGTTCCTTATCGGATTTGGTACGAAGGCCGGAATAATTCCATTTCATATCTGGCTGCCGCGCGCCCACCCTGCCGCACCGAGCAATGTGTCGGCGCTCATGTCCGGAATCATGATAAAGACAGCTATTTACGGTCTTTTAAGATTCGTGCTTTGCTATTTGGGTGTTGAAAGCACATGGTGGGGCATAACAATTCTTCTTATTGGAATCATTTCTGCCGTTCTTGGAGTCGCCTATGCTTTCGTGGAATCTAATATCAAAAAGCTCCTTGCATACAGCAGTATCGAAAACATCGGTATTATCTTCATTGGGCTTGGTGTCGGCTTTATAGCATATGCGCAAAACAATTATATGGTAAGCGCACTTGCTATAAGCGCGTGTCTTTTCCATTGCTTTAACCATACTTTATTTAAGGGCAGCATGTTCTTAAGTGCCGGGTCAATACATTATTCAACCCATACGAAAAACATGGACGAGCTGGGCGGATTGATTAAGAATATGCCTGTGACTGCTTTGTTCGTCTTGTGCGGAGCACTTTCCATTTCCGCAATTGTACCTTTCAACGGATTTATAAGCGAGTGGCTTACATACCAGTCGCTTTTTGCAAGTATTATTTATGAACAGGCAGATATAAACATCCTTTCAATCCTTGCGGTTGCGGCGCTTGCAATAGCCGGAGCTTTGGCTCTTGCGAGTGCAGTAAAGCTCTTTGGAATTTCTTTTTCGGGCAAACCCAGAAGTGAACATGCATTAGATGTCAAAGAAGTCCCATGCCTTATGAATATTGGAACTGGAATTCTGGCTGCACTTTGCCTTCTCGTGGGTTTGTTTCCAATGCTCATTTTAAAACTGATTGATGGGCCTGTTTTAAGTTTAACCGGCACCTCGATTTTTGAACAACTTGAAGGTGGATTTATTATAGCGTATATGCCGATGAGTGTGTCGGGAAACAGCATCTCGCCGCTTGCATTAATAATAGCCCTTGCCGCAATCATCTTTATTGCACTTTTGATTATAAGAGTAATCGGAGGCAAATATATTGAGCGGAAATACGGAACCTGGGACTGTGGTTTTGAAGCTCTAAATTCAAGGATGCAATACACCGCAACGGGATTTTCAAAGCCAATAAAAATTGTCTTTAAGATTATGTTCCGGCCGTCAAGAGAGATACATATTACCGGCTCTCAGCGCTATCATCCGGAGACCATAGAATATGCATTGTCCTCTGAATCACTTATTGAAAAATATTTTTATGATCCATTCTATGAAAAAATCACAAAATATTCAAGAAAGATAAAATATACGATTCAAACAGGCAACATTCGAATTTATTTACTGTATATTTTCTTGGCAATTGTGATTTTAATGGCATACATCATGTTCGCTTAATAGGATAAAAGGATAATACATATGAGAAGTTTAGTTTATATATCAGTTCAGTTATCGGTGATTTTGCTGGTTGCGCCTTTGGTGAACGGTATTATTGGTAAGGTGAAAGCACTTTCACAGAAGAGGAAGGGTGCACCGTTCCTACAAATGTACTTTGACATATTAAAGCTGTTAAAAAAGAACAGCGTAGTTTCAGACACCTCGTCATGGGTTTTTAAAGCAGCCCCATATATCTTTTTTTCCTCCGCTACCGCGGCAGCTTTACTTGTACCGGTTTCAACCACCATCATGCTGCAGGGCTTGCCCGGAGACGCTATTATGCTGATTTCGGTTTTTGCACTAGGAAGATTTTTCATGATGGCGGCAGCACTTGATACCGGAAGCACTTTTGGGGGAATGGGAAGCAGCCGCGAGGCGATGATCTCGTCATTGATAGAGCCGTCTATTCTTGTTTCGATTTTTACAATTGGGCTTATATGCAAATCAACATCGCTGCCTAAAATCATGATTGCAATGATGGGCTTTGGGTTTCCATTAGCAAATTCGGTTTTTATTTTGACTTTTTTTGCCCTGCTTATCATTATAATTGCCGAGACCTCAAGAATCCCCGTAGATGATCCATCCACACATCTTGAATTGACCATGGTGCATGAAGCAATGCTCCTTGAATATTCGGGAAGGCACCTTGCGCTGATGGAATATGGTGCAGCGGTCAAGCAGCTCGTTTTTATTACCTTGCTTGTGAATGTTCTGATACCGACAGACCAACTCATCTCAATCGCCGGCGTTGGAGCTGTTGCAATTTCGCTTGTATTCTATTTGATTAAGGTGATATTCATTTCTTTGCTAATTGCCGTAATCGAGGTAAATACTGTCAAGTACAGGGTCTTCAGTATACCGAACCTTGCGGCATTGGCTTTCATACTGGCCTTTATTGGGTTTTTACAGTATTTTGTTTTTGGAGGAATTTATGTCTGATTTTTCAAATACCTTGTCCACATTAATCTTGTTATCCGCCGTTCTCTTAATGGCTTGCAAACGAACAAAATCATACATAAAGTCGTTTAGATTGCAGTCCTTTCTCATAGCGCTCGCAGCCGGTGTAATGGGTACTGGAAATATGCTCAAAGACGGGCAATTTGAACTAATCGTAGTCTGTTTAATTACAATAATCTTGAAAGTAATATTGATTCCCAATATTTTGATTAAAACCGAGGCAAAAGTAGAACATAAGGTCGAAAAGGATTTCATCCTAAATATACCGATACTTGTTATTATCTGTTGTGTCCTTATTGTGTTTATATACGCCTCCATATCTAATATAGAAGGATTAAATGAAGGCTCTGTAAATTTACAGATGGTGAATTCAATTTCAATTATTTTGATTGGTCTGCTGTTTATGATTAGCAGAAAAAAGGCAATTGGCCAGATAATAGGATTTCTAGTCATCGAAAACGGTCTATTTGTTACCGCCATGTTCGTAACAAACGGAATGCCGTTTGTCGTGGATATGGGTATCTTAATTGATTTGCTTACCGCAGTCATTATCATGGGCGTCATGGTTTTCAAAATAAACGATAAATTTGATTCAATTAATATAGATAAACTTAGAAATCTGAAAGGATAAGATGATGGGACTATTTTTACTTGGCATACCGCTTATTGCCGTTTTGCTGTTTCTGATAATTAAAGAAAACAAGATTCAGCATGCAATAAGTGTGGTAACATCTATCCTCTTAATACTTATCGCCGTGTACTTAACCCGTGAGGTTATGCTTTTCGGAATTGTTGAGTACTCGTCCTTTGGCGGATTCTTCTATATAGACTCGTTAAGCATTATTGTGCTTGATATTGTGTTGGTTATCGGCTTTGTGGCAAGTGTTTACTCGATTCAATATATGAACCACGAGATTATGCACGAAAAGATTAAGCCCAAGGGCCTTCGAACCTACTATATTCTCTTGTATTCCTTCATTTTTACAATGGTTCTCGCCCTTTCGGTAAAGAACATGGGCATAATGTGGATTGCAATAGAGGCGACGACGCTTTCCTCGGCGTTTCTCGTGGGATTTTATAATAACAAACAATCCTTGGAAGCGGCGTGGAAATACATAATTGTCTGTTCGGTTGGTATAGCGATCGCGCTTCTTGGCATAACTCTTCTGCACCTCTCTTCAATAGGTGTGTTGGAAAGCCGACAGTTTTTAAGCTGGACTGCATTATTTGACAATGCGGGATCATTGAAAAGCTCCATTGTACGCTTGGCGTTTATCTTTATTCTTATCGGATTCGGAACAAAGGCGGGACTTGCGCCGATGCACACATGGCTTCCCGATGCCCACAGTCAGGCTCCGTCGCCAATAAGCGCACTGCTGTCAGGTGTTCTGCTAAACAGCGCGATGTACGGTATTATTCGCGCGGTGGCTATTGTAAACCGCAATCTGGGAAGCAGCGTGTTTACAGGAAGGCTGCTAATGGGACTTGGAATTCTGTCGATTCTAACTGCGGCAGTATTTATTCTGACCCAAAAGGACTATAAAAGGTTGCTTGCCTATTCGAGTATTGAGCACATGGGGATTATTGCGGTTGCCATCGGAATCTTTTCTCCGTTGTCCGTTTTTGGGGCGTTGTTTCATATGATTAACCATTCGCTTACTAAGTCAATGCTGTTTCTGTCTTCCGGCAATATACTGCAAAAATATAACACGAAACAGATTTCGAAAATAACAGGTTTACTCAAGGTGCTTCCGGTTTCCGGACTAGCATTTTTAATCGGGCTGTTTGCCATAACCGGCACACCTCCGTTTAGCATATTTTCAAGTGAACTTTCAATTATTGTGTCCATATTTCAGGCCAATCATCTCTTCCTCGGCATTGTCGTTGTAATACTTCTGGCAATCGTTTTCGCCGGATTTGCGGTTACTTTATTTAAAATATTCTATAGAAAAACAGATGAGGACATTCCGGAGCCGGGTGAGGCCAACATTCCGGGAACGTTTTGCATTATTGCGCTGTTGATTGTAATAACCGTAACGGGCATATTTATGCCTGAAGGTGTGAAAAACCTATTAAATCAGGCGCAAAGCATCATTACAGGAGGCTTAGCTTAATGACATGCAATGATTTGAAAAGCAAGCTTGAGGAAGCGTTTCACGAAGATATATATAAATTCTGCATAAATAATGCAAATGAACTATATGTGGAGGTTAATTCGGAGCGGGCATTTGATATCTGCGTTTACTGCAATGCTGATCTGTGCGATCCGCTTGTTTCAATGTTTGCAAATGATGAGCAAAGCCTGAGCGGAAAATATGCGGTTTATTATGTTTTTGCGGACAGAGAAAACGCGCTGCTGCTGATAATTAAAGCATCAGTTGACGAGCGCAAGATGGAAATACGTTCAATCACCGGAAAGATTCCTGCCGCCGCGCTTTATGAGCGTGAAATACAAGATTTGTTTGGGATTGTACCGCTTGGACACCCGGATTCCAGAAGACTCGTTTTTCACGGCAACTGGCCCCAAGGGGAATTCCCCCTGCGTAAGGAATATGATGGAAAGCACAAGCCGGATTTTGTAAAAAACGAAGCAACATTTCAAAACGTATTAGGCGAAGGAGTGTATGAAATACCTGTAGGTCCGGTACACGCGGGAATTATTGAACCGGGGCATTTCAGATTTAGCGTCGCAGGCGGGCCTATCATAAACCTTGAAGCGCAGTTGTACTTTGTCCATAAAGGTATTGAAAAGATGTGCGAGGGCATGAGTATTGAACGGTGCCTGTATGTGTCAGAACGTATATCGGGGGATGAAACCTTTGCAAACTCGCTTACTTATTGTCAAGCAATTGAGAAGATCTCAGAGGCCAGGATTCCGGAAAGAGCGCAATTCACAAGAGTAGTATTTGCCGAGCTTGAACGGCTTACAAGCCATCTTGGAGACCTCGGCGGAGTTTGCACTGACATCGCTTATGGCTTTGCCGCATATCAGTTCAAAATGATGAGGGGCTGGGCATATAGAATAGCCGATGAGCTTTGCGGCATGAGGTTCCTGAGAAGCGTCAATAAGCTTGGCG
>Ga0209430_1002186_pt1 | contig 12964 bp, 11 predicted proteins | sample BarGraIncub1133A_FD_184504 | JGI IMG/M metagenome (GOLD analysis project Ga0209430, IMG submission 184504) | Arctic peat soil microbial communities from Barrow, Alaska - Barrow Graham LP Incubations 11-33A (SPAdes) (version 2) | ecosystem: Environmental > Terrestrial > Soil > Wetlands > Peat... | reverse complement strand
ACTATTTTCGGTTACACAAGTTTTAGATACTTATGTATATAGAGCTCTTATGAATAGTGGAGACATAGGGATGTCCTCTGCTGCAGGTTTATATCAATCTATGATTGGGTTTATTCTGGTCTTACTGGCTAATTTTGCAGTCAGAAAAATTGATCCAGATAAAGCCTTATTTTAAGGAAGTGATAGTATGAAAGAATTTAATGCTAACTCAATAACAAAAAAATCAAATTTTATATTAAATATCATATTTATGATATATACATTGTTCTGCTTGGTTCCACTAATATTGGCATTGATCGTTTCTTTTACAGATGAGAACATAATAAACACTTATGGATATAGTTTTTTTCCAAGAAAATTAAGCTTTGCTTCTTACCAGTATGTTTTGTTGAATGGAAGAGCTATAATCAATGCTTATGGAATAACAATATTCAATACAGTAGTTGGAACCTTTTTAAGTTTAATAGTAATTGCTCTATTTGCTTATCCTATATCTAGGAAAGAATTTAAGTATAGGTACTTCTTCACTTTTTTAGTATTCTTCACCATGTTATTTAGTGGTGGTATGGTTCCCTGGTATTTAGTATGTACTCAGGTCCTTCATTTAAAGGATACTATTTGGGCAATGATTATCCCTTATCTAATGAATGGTTGGTATGTTATTATAATGAGAACTTTCTTCGCCACAACAATACCAGATTCTATTGTAGAAGCTGCAAAAATAGATGGTGCTGGAGATTTTAAAACCTTCATGGTTATAGTTCTTCCACTAGCAAAACCTGTACTAGCTACAGTAGGCTTATTTATTACCTTAACTTACTGGAATGATTTCTGGTTACCAATGATGTTAATAAATAAAGATGGTCTTTTAAGTCTACAATACACCATGGTAAAGATACAGACCAATATAGCGTATCTAACTCAAATTAATTCCGCTGCTGGTGGTGGTAATGTAGCTGGTGTAATAGCCGCAATACCAACAGAAACAGTTCGTATGGCTATGGCTGTTATGGCTATAGGTCCTATAGTAATAGCATACCCTTTCTTCCAAAAGTACTTTGTTAAGGGGTTAACTATAGGAGCAGTTAAAGGCTAAAACCAGATTTACTGGTTAGCATATATATAATATTTAAGGAGGATAATACATGAGAAAACTCAACAAAAAACTAGCTTTAATCGTAGCTGCAGTGTTGACTACAACAACATTTCTTGCAGGCTGCAAAACTACACCAAAACCTGTTGCCGCAGTGGCAAAGACACCTTATCAGTTAGACTGGTTCTATATCGGTAACGGTCCACAAGCTGATAGCGCAAAGGTGGATGCTGCAGCAACTCTTCTACTAAAAGACATTAATGTTCAGCTAGTAACGCATTGCTATGATTGGGGTACTTATCAAGCAAAAATGACCACCGCTCTTGCTACTGGCGAAAAAGTTGACTTATTAATGACTGCACAAGGTTGGGGTTCCTTGATTGTTGATGATGTTAGAAAGCAAGCACTTGTTGATATCACTACTCTAGCTCCTAAGTATGCACCACACGCAGTTGCTACTTTAAAGGGTGGTTTCTGGGAATACAGCCAAGTTAGTGGTAAGAATTATTCTATACCAGTTAACAAAGAAAAAGCTACCCAGATGGGATTCAATTTTAATCAAGCTTATGTTACTAAGTACAAATTAGAAGATCTAACTAAGAATGTAAAATCTATAGAAGATATTACACCTATGCTTAAGACCATAAAGGATGCAGAGCCAACAATATTCCCAGTTGAACCTAATACAGGTATTATTGGCTTTACAACAATGGATGATAGTGCACAAGCAAGTAATATGGTTGTACTTCCACATGATTCAACTGATGGAAAATATGTATCTGCTCCATCTAATCCTAATTTTGCAAAGATAGCTGATGTAACAAGAGCTTGGTATACTGCCGGTTACATCTCTAAAGATGCTGCTACTGTTACAGATGTTACACCATTTAGAAAAGCTGGCAAAAACTTTGTAGCTTTTGACTCAATGAAACCAGGTAAAGATGTAGAAGTTTCTACTGCTACAGGAACTACTTGGAAAGAGACTGTAATTGGAACTCCATTCCTACGTACTAGTGATACAATGGGATGTATGATGTCTATTCCTAAATCAGCTAAAGATCCTAACAGAGTTTTAGAGTTCGTAGATAAAATGTACTCTGATGTTAAGTTAATAAACTTAATCGACTATGGTATAGAAGGAACTCATTATGTTGTAAAGAGCCCAGGAATAATTGACTTTGCACCTGCTACTGATGGCGGAAAGAAATCAGGTTATAACCCAGGAACTCCATGGATGTTCGGAGATCAATTTAAATCCTATTTATTCTCAAATGAAGATCCACAAAAATGGGCTGCTTTCAAAGCCTTTAATGATGCTGCTAAGCCAGTTAAAGATGCAGGTTTCGTTTACACTGATGATAATGTAAAGAATGAAGAAGCTGCATGCGTTAACGTATCAAAAGAATTTGGCCCAAGTATTCAAGTTGGAGCTATTGATCCAAAAGTCAATATTCCAAAATATATCGCTAAGTTAGATGCTGCTGGAATGCAGAAGATTCTTGCTGATATAAATACACAATATGCTACTTGGCTTAAGACTCAAAAATAAGCTAAATAATTTTCTAAAAAAAAAAACACCCTAAAACTAAGGGTGTTTTTTTTTTTAGAAAAATGTTGTAACCCATTTCAATAAATTTTTCTAAACATCTATCATTTCCTATTTACTTATGATATGATAGATGTACGTACAAGATACAAAATAAATTATTTTTGAGGAGGATACTAAAAATGAGAAAGCTAAACAAAAAGCTAGCTTTAATTGTAGCTGCTGTGTTGACTACAACAACATTCCTTTCAGGCTGCAAAACTACACCAAAGGCTACTACAACAGTAGCAAAAACGCCTTATCAGTTAGACTGGTACTACGTCGGTAATGGTCCACAAGCCGATAGCCCTAAAATTGATGCCGCTGCAACTCTTCTACTAAAGGACATCAATGTTCAGCTAGTAACCCATTGCATTGATTGGGGTACTTATCAAGCAAAAATGACCACTAATCTTGCAACTGGTGAGAAAGTTGATTTATTAATGACTGCCCTTGGTTGGGGTTCCTTATTAGTCGACGATGTTAGAAAAGGAGCTATTATTGATATTACTACATTAGCTCCTAAATATGCACCAAATGCAGTAGCAGTATTAAAGGGTGGTTTCTGGGAATTAAGCAAGATTAATGGTAGAAATTATGGTTTCCCAGTTAACAAAGAAGCAGGAGCTCAGATGGGCTATGATTTCAACCAATCTTATGTTACTAAATACAAGTTAGAAGATGCTAGTAAAAATGTAAAAGCACTAGAAGATATTACTCCAATGCTTAAGACTATTAAAGCAGCAGAGCCAACAATATTTCCTGTTGAGCCTAATGTAAATATAGTCGGTTATAGTTCTATGGATGATGATCCACAAGCAAGCAATTTAGTTGTTTTACCTCATAATTCAACCGATGATAAATTTGTTGCTTCTGCTGCAAATCCTAACTTTGCACTGTTGGCTGATACAGTAAGGTCTTGGTATACTGCAGGCTATATCCAAAAGGATGCTGCTACTGTTACTGACGTTACACCTTTTAGAAAAGCTGGTAAGAACTTTGTAGCCTTTGATTCAATGAAACCAGGTAAGGATGCAGAAGTTTCAATCGCTACTGGTCAAGTTTGGAAAGAGACCGTAATAGGAACACCATTTTCCCATACAGCAGATGTAAGTGGAGTTGAAATGTCAATTACTAAATCTGCTAAAGATCCAACTAGAGTTTTAGAGTTCGTTGATAAATTATATTCTGACGTTAAGTTAATAAACTTAATTGATTATGGTATAGAAGGAACTCATTATGTTGTAAAGAGTCCTGGAATAATAGACTTTGCACCAGCTACTGCAGGTGGAACAAAGTCAGGTTATAACCCAGGAACTCCTTGGATGTTTGGAGATCAATTTAAATCCTATTTATTTACTACTGAAGATCCAAACAAATGGGCCGCTTTCAAGAAATTTAATACAGATTGTGTTAAACTTGTGGATTGTGGATTCGTTTATATGGATGATGCAGTAAAGAATGAAGAAGCTGCTTGCGTTAATGTACAAAAGGAATTTGATCCAAGTATTCAAGTTGGAGCTATTGATCCAAAAGTAAATATTCCAAAATATATCGCAAAGTTAGATGCTGCTGGAATGCAGAAGATTCTTACCGATGTAAATGCTCAATATGTTACTTGGAAAGCAACTCAAAAGAAATAATTTTTAACTCTTAGAAAGCACCGGTATCCGGTGCTTTCTATTTTTATATAACTCATAATTACTTTTAAAGTTATTTTGATAAGGCTTTATGACTTTCCTTAAGTTGCTCTCTTATTGGAAGCTTTTGAGGGCATCTGCTTTCGCAAACTCCACAGCTAATACAAGCCTCTGCAGTTTTCCCCTTAACCCATTCACTCTTTCCAATTTCATTATATCCTTTTTGTGCAAAATCTTTTAAGCCATATACCTTATAATAGTTCATCATTTGAAATATTTGTGGGATATTTACCTCTTTAGGACATGGCATACAATAAGCACATCCTGTACAATATAGTTCTGCTAATCTCTTATTCTCTTCCATTATCCTATTTATTGCTTCTAGCTCTACTGGACTTAATATATTAGAATTTGAAGCTGTAGCTGCATTCTCTTTCACCATATCCATACTACCCATCCCAGATAGGGCACAATCAATATTGGGATTAGTCATAACAAATCTCAAGGCCATCTCTGAGTTGCTTCTTGCAGCAATACCCGCCTTATCAGCTATTTCTTTTGGAAGACCTGAAACTCTTCCTCCCCCTAAAGGACCCATTACAGCTGTACCAAGTCCTTTTGACTTTGCATAAGCTATAGCTTCCTCATTACTTCTATCAATAATATTGTATTGGCATAAAACAGATTCGAAAACTCCTAAATCGATAAGCTTTATCATATTTTCAGGTTTATCATGAAAGGAAAAGGATATATGTTTTATCTTACCTTCTTCCTTTGCTTTTATAGCTTCTGTAAGATAGCCATAATTCTTTTCTAATTCATTAAAGCTATCAAACCCTATACCATGGAAGTGATAAAAGTCTATGTAATCTACATCTAGCTTCCTTAGCTGATCCTCTAAAATTCTAGTTGTATCCCCATGCTTCTTTATCATATGTCCTGGACTCTTTGTAGAAACATATACTTTGTCCCTTATACCCTTTAAGGCTTCTCCAAGAACTACTTCGCTTTGCCCCTCACAATAGAAGTATGCTGAATCAAAGTAATTAACACCAAGCTCATATGCGCTATGAACCATTTCAATAGTTTTTTCCTTGTCTACTACATCTTTATCTCCAATCTTTATCATTGGGAACCTCATACATCCAAACCCTAACTGGGATATACTAATACCTGTATTTCCAAACTTATTATATTTCAATTCTTTCAATCCTCCTAAATAATTTTAATCTATATAACTATTTTAACCTATTTTACTTACAACATCTTCACCTATTTATTCGAAATTTACAACTATTTAGACTTAATAAATAAAAAACATAAAAAATAATTTTATTTTTTCCACAACATTCCACTTTATAATTCTCTAAAATTAGTTTAAAAATTAATAAATTACAGAAGATATATAATACTATAAAACTTTGAAATTAGGTGAAAATATGAAAAATGCATTTTTAAAAAAAATATTAACTCCTATAAGCTATAAAAATATACCAAATGTTAAGGAGTTTTATATACCTGAAGTTAATGAAAATGCTGAAAAATCTAAAGAAAACCTAGAAAAAGAGATATCTGTTAGTGGAAGTATTAACGACAACCTTAACTTTATTAAAACTGCCTTTAATTTTGAAAATAACAAAGATATTATTATTCGTGAATTTAAATTGCAAAACAAAAAAGATGCCTTTATAGCTTATCTTGATGGTATGGTAGACAGAAATATCATCAATAATTTCATTTTAAGACCACTCATGAATGATCCCTCAAGCTTAAATACTGAAGACAGTATTTTTGAAAGAGTAATAGAAACAAATCAAGCTAAAAAGCTTACGATTCAAAAAGATGTAATATATGGAATCCTTACTGGAGATACAGCTGTATATTTAGATGGTAAAGATTACTATGTACTTTGCGAAACAAAGGGCTTCGAAAAAAGAGCGGTAGATAAGCCCCATAATGAGGCTGTAATAAAAGGTTCCCAGGAAGCCTTTAGTGAAAATCTTCGTACAAATATTACCCTAATAAGAAAAATAATAAAAAATAATAACCTAACAACAGAATTTTTAGAGATAGGAGATGAAAACAGAAATTTATGTGCCATAACCTATTTAAAGGGTATCATAAACCCGGCTATAGTAGATGAAGTTAAAAGAAGAATAAATGGAATCAAAACAGATTTTATAAATGGTAGTGGGATGTTGGAGCAATTCATTGAAGATTCTCCTATGTCAATAATTCCTACAGTTTTATCAACTGAAAGACCCGATGTAGTTGCCTCCCATATAGTAGAGGGTAAAATATCTATAATAGCAGAGGGAACTCCCTTTGCTATTATAGTTCCTATAACTATTTCTGCTCTACTCGTTTCACCTGAGGATTCAGCTCTTCGATGGCAGTATGGTACCTTACTTAGGATAATCCGAATTATTGCACTTTTCCTAGCAACACTACTTCCTGGTATATATATAGCTATAACCACCTATCATCAGGAAATGATACCTACAGAGTTACTCCTTGCTATTGCTATTGCTAGAGAGAACGTTCCCTTTCCTACAATAGTTGAGATTCTCCTTATGGAGTTCTCTTTTGAGTTAATAAGGGAAGCCGGGGTAAGAATTCCAGGTATGCTAGGAACCACAATAGGGATCATCGGGGTCTTAGTTGTTGGTCAAGCGTCTGTTCAAGCGGATCTAGTAAGTCCTGTATTAATTGTTATTATAGCAACTACAGGTCTGGCTAATTATACTATTCCTGACTTCTCCTTTTCTACCGGGATACGTATCATAAGATTATTTTTTATTATTCTTGGAGCTTTTCTTGGCTTTTATGGGATTTCTATTGGTATTGTGATTTTATTGTCCTTTTTAGTAGATATGAAATCCTTTGGAGTTCCTTTTCTATCAATATCAATTCCTAAAACAAGAAAAAGCTTTAATAAATTTATAAAATATCCCATATGGAAGCAAGAACTTAGGCCAGATGAAGTAAATCCACTTAAGCTAAGAAGACAGCCTAAGGTATCTCGAAGGTGGATCCAGGAAAATCCAAAGTCTAGCTACGATAGGAAGGATGAAGATGAATAATGAAGGGAAATTCGGTTTAATTGAAACCATTAGTATCGTTACAATTGTAATAGTCTCAAAAATTTTATTTACCAGTGAATCTGTGGTAGTAGACTTTGTTGGAACAGCAGCCTGGTATATGACTCTACTATCTTGCTTTACCAGCATTATATTTTTCTTAATACTTTATATATTAATGAAACGTTTTCCTGGGAAAAATCTTATAGAAATATTTCAGTTGGTAACTGGAAAGATAGTGGGAAAATTATTAGGCTTTTTATTTGCTTTATATTTTTTATATTATGCAGGTTCAAATTTAAGAGAATTTATAGAGATGATAAAGGCTTATAGTTATCCTTATACGGCTACAAGCTTATTTTTAGTAACCTTTATAATTGTAACTTTATTACTCTCCTATAAAGGTCTAGAAAATATAGCTCGTATATCTTATATCACCCTAATTATTTTTATTATTGGTATTTCAACAATACTATTATTGGCCCTACCAAATGCAAATTTTTTATATCTAAGGCCTTATTTAGGCTATGGAGTGAAAAGCACCTTATACTATGGTTTATTAAGAAGTTCATCCTATGATGAAATAATAATTTTAGCGCTTATAATAAAGTCCGTACATGGTCTTAAAAATTTTAAGATAGCGGGACTCATATCCCTTGGTATAGCTGGGCTAGTCTCTTCTATATCTTTAGTCATATACCTTGCTATATTTCAACATGATATGGGAGCAGAAAATCTTTCTGGTATGTTTCAAATATCAAGGACAATTTATTTCAATATATACTTTCAACGCTTAGAATCAATATTCCTATTTACTTGGGTTATAACCTCTTTAGTTACAGTGTCAATTGGTTTTTATGTATCTATAAGCACCTATTGTAAAACCTTTAATATAGCTGATCACAGACCTCTTTTGTTACCCTTTTCTTTTCTTATGTATATAATTGCTCTTAAGCCAAAGGATATTAGTGAGATAATATATACCAATATGGCTATTGTCAGAGAATATAGTGGTATGCTACTTTACCTTGTACCTACCTTAGTGTTAATAATTGCTTTTATAACCAATAAGAGAGGTGTTGTAAATAATGAAGAGAAAGCTTAGCTTACTTATTATTTTATTAATTCTTTTCAGCTTATTTAGCGGCTGTAAGGATTCCACTGAAATTGATGAAAATGTATATACAATTGTAATTGGCCTAGATAAGGGAAGCAATGATAATATAGTTTTAACCATTCAATACCCTCAATTCAAATCTAGCAGTAAAGTAACCTCTGGATCATCCTCTAATACAAGTGTAGACTCCATTGAAACCTCATCTATACTTTCAGGTATAGATGAGTTTAATATGGCTATCTCAAGAAATGTCTCCCTTAAACATACTAAGCTTATTGTATTTTCAGAAGAGCTTGCTAGGGAAGGTATCGGTAAATATTTAGCTCCCTTAGCTAGATTTAGAGAAGCGAGAAGATCTATGTTTGTTGCAGTTTCTAATGGAAAAGCAGTAGACTTTATCAATGAAAACAGATCAAGTATAAGTGAAAATATAACAAAATCTGTAGAGCTTATGCTGTCACAAGCTAAGGGAACTAGCTATTTCCCTTTCATAATTTTTCATACGTTTTATAAAAATATGCTATCTCCTTATGGTGAGACTATTGCAATGTACATCGGCGTAAATAACCTTAGCGGTCTAGCTATAGGCAAAGCTGATATCCCGCATTCTGCTTTGGAAACTGATATAAAACCTGGCGAGCTTCCAAGGACAGGAGGTGTGAAAAGAGAATATGTTGGTACTGCAGTTTTTAGGGGCGACAAGATGGTAGGCTACTTAAATCCCTATGAAACAAGATATATGTCAATGATCACCGGTTCCTTTGAAAAAGCACTCCTAACAATTGTTGATAAAAAATCTCCAGGGGATGTTATCCCTTTGGATGTTAGGTTGGGAAGAAAACCAAAAATAAGCGGTTTCTTTAATAAAGGAACTCCTATAATCAATATTAAATTGAATATGGAAGCAGATATTGGAGCTATTCAAAGTAGAATAAATTACGAGGATCCTGGCATGATAGAGGATTTAAACAACCAAATAAAAACTTACTTAGAGACTGAAATCAAAAAAATGCTTACAAAAACTCAAGAGGAGTTTAAATCAGATGTTTTTGAATTTGGAACAATATTTGCTGCCTACTTTGGAACCATACAGGAGTTTGAGGGCTATGATTGGCTAAAGCATTACCCTGATGCAAAAATAAATTTAGATTTAACAGTAAGCATAAGAAGAACTGGCTTAATAATACATTCATTTCCAGTTCTGGGAACACCTAAAACTAAATAACAGGAGGAGTGCTATGACATTTTTAATTATCCTTATTATTTCCTGTTGTTACTATACCTTAACCTATGGCTTAAGCCTATGGAAGAATGGTAATAATAAGGAAGGTAGTATATTTACTATATTAATCGCCTTTTTAGGTACTGTGATACCTATCTATTATATCTTTTTAATTAGTTGATATTATGTTCTTATTGCTTTTAAGCTTATGGACAGTTATTATTATATCATAATCAATCTTAACTAAGGAGATGAACTATATGTTAAACAAGATAATAACAAGTTTAATTAATGATCAAATAAACAAGGAATTTTATTCCTCCTATTTCTACCTAGATATATACAGCTTTTTTTCCTCAAAAAATCTTAATGGCTTTGCAAATTGGTTTTTCGTTCAAACCCAAGAGGAGAAGGATCATGCATTACTATTTATGAAATATTTACTTAATAATTCAGAGGAAGTCACACTTCGGGATATTAAAGCCGTGAACATGAAATTTACAACCTTTGATACACCACTAGAGGCCACCTTAGAGCATGAAAGAGTGGTTACTGAGTCAATAAATAATATATATGCAGAAGCAATTTCTATAAAAGATTTTAGATCAATGCAGTTTTTGGATTGGTTCATAAAAGAACAGGGTGAAGAAGAAAAAAATTCTGAGGACGTAATAAAAAGATATGAATTATTTGGAAATGACTCCAAAGGTTTATACTTATTAGATGCAGAGCTAGCTCTAAGAGTATATGCACCTCCGACTTTAATTATCTAATCCCCTAGCATACGTTTATAATGTATATAATGGGATAAAGCTGGAAACATATATTTCCAGCTTTACTTATAATTCACTTTAATATCAACTTTATCCAATATCGAACCATCCTTCATACTTACAGAATATATTTCAAATACACCACTTTTCCCATTGATTTTACTTCTATCCACAGGTATATCAAAAGTGAAATCTCCAAACTGATCTACATCCTTAGCATTTGTCATAACATTAGTTTCAATAATAACCTTATTGTTAATATCTAAAAGTCTTCCAGCTATAGTATTCTCAAATACTCTAGCCTTTCCAGTAATATGAATTTTATCTTTTACATCTATTTCCTTAACATCAACTTGAATATTAATTTCACTGATATTATTATCAAACTCATCTAAGGTGGTTCCATCTAGGGCCTGTATTTTTATATGACCAGAGTAGTTAACTTTTGCATAGCTTATGGACTTAGTCTTACCTGTTAATGCCATCCGCTGTTTTCCATCCACTATTATCCTACATAGGACTGTTTCATAATCTATAGGGGCTAAATTAGTTGTAGATTTCTGATCCTCTGTTTTTGCTACCTTCCCATCCCCTATAGGTGTTTGTATGGATTTGTCCGGAGTTTTAATTTTGTCTAAATTATTCTTAGTTATGAAATAGGATGTGAAAAGTACTATTGTAACCGCTATAACAATAGAACCAGTGATAATCAATCTCTTTTTATAGTTATGCTCCAAGTTCATCACTTCCTACTTTTAGTATTTTTGCTCTAACCCATAAGTAATTTTCTTATATTGTATTCTTTGCTAATAATTATTGCAACAATTATTTAATATACCTAGTTAAACCTTACTTAATGCCTTCAAGATGCCATATATTATAGCTTGTGGTCTTGGTGGACATCCAGGAATAAATACATCCACTGGAATTACAGAAGCAATACCGTTCCCTGCTGCGTAAGCCTCCCTAAATATTCCTCCACTTATGGCACAGGCACCAACTGCTACCACAAGCTTAGGATCAGGAGTTGCATTATAGGTTTTTAAAAGGGCTAGCTCCATATTTTTAGTAAGAGTACCAGTTACAAGAAGCATATCTGCATGTCTTGGCGATGCAACGAAATGTATACCCAGTCTTTCTATATCATTAAAAGGATTACTTAAGGAATTTATTTCATAATCACAACCATTGCAGGACCCTGCATCAACCTCTCTTATATTAAGACTCCTACCAAAGAGCTTAGCTATTTTTTTCTTAACATCCCCACATACTATTTCATACTCCTCTTCTGTTATGTCCTTGTCTTCAAGGATGATGGTATCTCCCCTTAAGGCATTTTTATCTCTTACAGCGAGTTCAAAGGAAGTATCCATTTTTATTGCTCCTTCTGGGCATATTTCTTCACATAAGGAGCAAAAAACACACTCACCTAGGTCAATATAAGGTATATTTAAAGCCTTATCCCTATATATAGCTTTAGAGGGACATCTCAAGCTGCACTCTGTGCAGCAGGTGCATTTATCCTTATCTATAACTGGCTTTCCTATGAACAAACTAGAATTAACCGGTTTTTTAGGATAATCTTGTGTTACCCTTGGATACTTTATTAATTTTTTAATAGTCTTAAACATAACAACCTCCTATAGATCATTCCCAGCATAGGATAAATTAAAGCTCTTATTTATAAGTGGAAAATCTGGCACTATATTTCCATTAACTGCATAGCATAAACAAGGCCAATTACAAAAGGATGGTGTCCTTATCTTATATCTAAAGATAGTATTATTTTCTCCAGTCATAACATAGTGAATATTTTCCCCTCGTGGAGCCTCTGTAATACCAAAGGCCTCCTTGTAAGGTTCAAACTTATCTATGGATTCTGCTAGTTTTCCCTCTGGCATTACTTCTATAGATTTTAAACATAATGCTATAGATTCATAACATTCCTCTAGTTTTACATTCATCCTGCAATTAACATCACCATTATTATGCTCTGGCACATTAAATTCAAGTTTATTATAGGAGGAGTAAGGTAAATTCTTTCTCACATCATAGCGGATTCCAGAGGCACGTCCACTTGGACCAACTGCATTTAAATCTTTTGCTGTTTCTCTACTTAATAGACCTGTGTTTTCTACCCTATCTATAAACATACTATTTGATCTGATAATTTCCTCAGTATCATAAATTTCCTTTTTTATACTTGAAAGCTTATCTATAAGACTTTTTTCCTTACCTAAAATATAGTCTTTTCTTACCCCACCTAACTTATTCACGCTTCTTAAGTATCTTCTGCCACACAGCTCGTCAGCTATGTTAAAGGCTAAGCCTCTTAGCATATTAAATTGATAGGAAGCAAACCCATAACCCACATCTAAGCATATTCCTGTTAAATCTCCTAAGTGGCTGATTAATCTTTCAACCTCTGAAAATACAATCCTTGTATACTCCCCT
>Ga0209430_1002184_pt1 | contig 12966 bp, 10 predicted proteins | sample BarGraIncub1133A_FD_184504 | JGI IMG/M metagenome (GOLD analysis project Ga0209430, IMG submission 184504) | Arctic peat soil microbial communities from Barrow, Alaska - Barrow Graham LP Incubations 11-33A (SPAdes) (version 2) | ecosystem: Environmental > Terrestrial > Soil > Wetlands > Peat... | reverse complement strand
ATAAACAGAGTTCTTGGATTCAGGGGGAGTTTTTACTCCCTCTAAATCTTAGAAATCGTTGTCCAGGGTCATAGCGCCGCTTATCTCCCGCTTGCAGAAGCGGGAGTATTAGCGGCGGTAGACATCGGATAAAGTTTTAGATGGGAGGATATTGAGTATGAGAAAAATTAAAACTGCTATTATTGGATGTGGGAAAGTAGGACATATACACGCCCAGACCTTAAAAAATCTTCCGGAATCCGAATTTACTGCTGTGTGTGGTAGGGATATAGAGAAGACTAAAGTATTTGCACAACAGTATAATGTGAAGGCATATTCAAATATTGAAGAAATGATTGCTGAAGCAGGCGTTGAAGCTGTCATCATATGTACACCGCACCCTAATCATGCGGAATCTGTAATAAAGGCCGTAAAAGCAGGGGCACATGTACTGGTGGAAAAGCCTCTTGCATCTAGCCTGGAAGATTGTGATGCCATGATCAAAGCGGCGAAGGACAGGGGAGTAGTACTTGGTACTGTGTGTCAGAGGAGATTTTATACACCTGTCCAGAGATTAAAACAAGCAATTGAAGATGGAAAGATCGGCAGACCCATATTGGGTACGGTGAATATGCTTGGTTGGAGGGATGAGGCGTATTACAGCAGTGATCCATGGAGGGGAATATGGAAGGGAGAAGGAGGAGGTGTGCTTGTAAATCAGGCGCCACACCAGATTGATCTACTTCAATGGTTTATGGGGCCGATAGATGAGCTTTTTGGTTACTGGTCAAACCTTAATCATCCCTATATTGAGGTTGAAGACACTGCTGTAGCGATTATAAAATTTAAAAATGGTGGCTTAGGGAATATTATTGTAAGCAATTCTCAGAATCCAGCTTTATACGGAAAGGTACATGTGCACGGTAAGAATGGAGCTTCAATAGGTGTTCAGACAGATGGAGGTGCAATGTTTATTGCTGGTATGTCTAAAATAACTGAGCCGCCTGTTAATGACCTTTGGACTGTAAAAGGCGAAGAGGGAATGATTGAAACATGGAAACAGGAGGATACAGAATTCTTCAACAGTATAGATTCAACACAATACTTCCTTGAAAAGCAGGTTGAAGACTTCTTAAATGCGATTATCAAAGGTACAAAACCTTTAATTGATGGGGAAGAGGGTAGAAAGACTGTAGAAATATTTACTGCGATTTACCGCTCAAACAGAGATGGAAAACCCATAAAGTTTCCACTTGTACCTGAGGAGATCGATGATTTTGACGGTAGGGTCAAGTAAATATTCAATTAGGATGGGCTTACATCAAAAAACATGAAAAACATCATCTAAACAAGTCAGAAAACGTGAAAGGCCTGATATTGACGGTATAATGAATAGATGCTATAATTATTTCTAAACCAAGGGATTTACAACTTTTTCAAGTTAAGCTTGAGAGGTTAAGTTTACTAATTAAAGTAGTGTGAATTTAATATATAAGTCGATGATGGAATTAAGATGTATTTTATATCGTTTTAGAGAGCCAGCGGTTGGTGGAAGTTGGTACGATAGGTACATGGATAACTCGTTCCGGAGGACTGATACCAAAAGAACACAAATGTTTTGAGTAGGTATTGGCGATGGCTACGATATAGCTTCGAGCACAGGCGCGCGTCTGATTAGCTCACTGAGGATGCAGTTTTTACAAACTGTATTGAATTAGGGTGGTACCACGATGGAATTATTCCCTCGTCCCTGCATATAGCAGAGTCGAGGGATTTTTATTACCCAAAAGGTAATAATCAAGTTGAAAATAATAATAAAGTTGACGATTTTAAAGTGTTTGCATACAACAATTCTGTTTACGAAAGAATAGTAGTGAAAGCAAAATTGGTAGAATTAACTTGAATAAGAAGGAGGGCTTCGAATGAAATTGACAGGTGCACAGGCTTTGGTAAAAGCATTAGAACTAGAAGGCATAAATACAATATTCGGATATCCCGGCGCAGCAATCTGTCCCTTCTATGATGCCTTACTGGATTCGACAATTACGCATATTCTCACAAGAAACGAACAGGGTGCTGCTCATGCGGCAAGCGGATACTCCCGCGTGACAGGCAAGACTGGTGTATGTGTGGCAACATCTGGCCCGGGAGCAACAAACCTAATTACAGGGATAGCAACTGCTTATTCGGATTCAATACCTATGGTTGCCATTACAGGGCAGGTATCACTAGACTTAATAGGAAGAGATGTTTTTCAAGAAGTAGATATAACAGGAGCTACAGCACCGTTTTGCAAACATAATTATCTTGTAAAGGACATAAAGCAGCTGCCGAGGATTATAAAGGAAGCCTTCCACATTGCAGCTACAGGAAGGCCGGGACCAGTATTAATAGATGTTCCCTTTGATATTCAGACACAAAGTATTGATTTTATATATCCCAACGCAGTGGATATTAAAGGCTATAAGCCAAATTACAAGGGGCATCCACAACAAATCAAGAGAATTGCAGAGGCAATATCAAAGTCAAAGTCACCTGTAATATGCGCAGGCGGAGGAGTTATTTCTGCAAAGGCTTCTGAAATAATGACAAGGCTTGCGGAGAAGTGTGGTATCCCAGTAGTTACAACACTTATGGGGAAAGGTGCGATAAGGGGCGACCATCCTCTAAATTTGGGAATGTTGGGATCTCATGGTGTATATGCTGCAAACTATGCAGTGGATAAAACAGACTTACTCATTCTTATTGGAGCTAGAGTTGGAGATCGTGCTTTGGGTACGGCCGAAACAATTGCACAGAGAGCAAAAATAATTCATATAGATATTGACCCTGCAGAGATTGGAAAAAATGTAAGCACCGCCATTCCTGTAGTTGGAGATGCAAAGCTAATACTTGAGGACTTGTATAATACTATTCAAGCAGCTGATACTTCCGAGTGGATTTGTAGGGTACAGGAGCTCAGCGGCAAAAAAGTAGAGATTGATGATAGCAATAGTGATACTGTTAATCCAAGGATACTTATCAGTATGCTGTCAAAGAGGCTAGATGAAGAAGCAATAATGGCAACTGAGGTTGGACAGAATCAGATATGGGCGGCAAATAATTTTATAGCAAGAAAGCCGGGGGCGTTTATAACTTCTGGTGGGCTTGGTACTATGGGTTATGGATTGCCTGCTGCAATAGGTGCAAAGCTGGGAAAACCTGAAAGCACAGTTGTAGTAGTATGCGGAGATGGTAGCTTCCAGATGTCTATGCCGGAATTAGGTACTCTCATGCAAACTGGAATAGGCGTTAAAATACTTATTTTTAACAATTCAAGATTGGGCATGGTACGCGAGTTACAGAAGAATAGACACAACGGAAGATACTCTCAGGTTTTTCTAGATAGTCCAGACTTTGTGAAACTTGCTGAGGCTTATGGCTTTAAAGCAGAAAAAATAACAAAGGATACACAAATAGAGGCGGCATTGGACAGATTTTTAGAAGATGATAAGACATATGTTCTTGAATGTGTTGTTGATCCTGAGGAACCTACAAATTAATAGGGTTATACGGATGGAAGATACGAGAAATATAAATATATTTGGTAGAAATATGATTGATTTATACAAGAAGGGGAGGATAAAAAAATGGCAAAACATACTCTTTCAGTATTAGTTGAGAATCGCTCAGGAGTATTATCACGAGTGGCAGGTTTGTTTAGCAGAAGAGGCTTTAATATTGATAGCCTAGCAGTTGGAGTAACTGAAAACCTCGAGGTTTCAAGAATGACGATAGTTGTAGATGGGGATGAATATACCGTTGAGCAGGTGAGCAAGCAACTAAACAAGTTAATTGATGTCATAAAGATAAGGGCCTTGATACCCACTGATTCTGTAAGCCGTGAGCTTGCTCTGATAAAAGTAAATGCTACAGCAGCAACTAGGTCAGAAATCGTACAGATAGTGGAGATATTTAGAGCAAAGATAGTGGATGTTTCCAAGAATGCGCTGACCGTTGAAATATCAGGGGGAACAGAGAAGGTAGCCGCGCTAGAGGAGATGCTAAAGCAGTTTGGCATAAAGGAAATAGTTAGAACTGGCACCATAGCTATTGAAAGAGGGAACAAATATATCAAGGCTGGAAGCACCGAAGAGTAGTGAAATTTCTTGACTGCTGTTTACGGCAGGAGAGGTTCAAAATATAAAACATAATGCAATTTCTTGAGAAATTGTAATTTAAAATCTAGGAGGCAAATTAAAATGGCAAAAATGTATTATGATAGCGATTGCAATTTAAAATTACTTGAGGGCAAGACAGTTGCGGTTATTGGATATGGAAGCCAAGGCCACGCTCATGCTCAGAATTTGAGAGATAGTGGTGTCAATGTAATTGTTGGTTTAACACCAAACTCTACAAGAAGAAAGCAAGTAGAAGCAGATGGTTTAAAGGTTTATGATACAGCAGTGGCTGCAAAGATGGCTGATATAATTATGATATTGACACCTGACCAGACTCAAAAAGCTATGTACGATGAGAGCATTGCTGCTAACTTGGAAGCTGGAAATATACTGATGTTTGCTCATGGCTTTAACATCATTTACAACTTGATAGTTCCACCAGCAGGTGTTGACGTAATCATGGTTGCACCAAAGGGTCCTGGTCACACAGTTAGAAGTCAGTACAAAGAAGGAAGAGGAGTTCCAGCCGTATTTGCTGTTGATCAAGATGCATCAGGTAAGGCAAAGGAATTTGCATTTGCTTATGCGTCTGGAATAGGAGCTGGAAGAGCTGGAATACTTGAAACAACCTTCAGAGAAGAAACAGAAACTGACCTATTTGGTGAGCAGGCTGTTCTTTGCGGTGGTGTTACTGAGCTAATGAAGGCAGGCTTTGAGACGCTTGTAAACGCAGGCTACCAACCAGAGATCGCTTACTTTGAATGTGTTCATGAGATGAAGCTAATAGTAGACCTTATTAACCAAGGCGGTTTTGCTGAAATGAGATACTCTATCAGTGATACAGCTGAATATGGTGATTATGTAACAGGTAAGAGAATAATCACAGATGAAACTAGGAAAGAGATGAAACAGGTACTTAAGGAAATTCAAGACGGAAAATTTGCTTCAAACTGGATAATGGAAAACGCTGCAGGCGGAAGAGCAAACTTCCTATCAATGAGAAGAAATGAATCTGAGCACCAGGTAGAAGCAGTTGGCGCAGAACTCAGAAAGATGATGAGCTGGCTTAAGAAATAGCATGTTTTATTTAGGCAATTTTCAATGTTGAAATGTAAGGGGGGGTATTTGAATGACAAGAAGAATTAAGATATTTGATACTACGCTCAGAGATGGAGAGCAGACACCTGGTGTAAATCTAAACCTACAAGAGAAAATGGAAATTGCAAAGCAACTCGTAAGACTAGGTGTAGATGTTATCGAGGGAGGTTTTGCTATTGCTTCTCCAGGTGATTTTGAATCAATAATGACACTTTCAAAGAACATAAAAGGTGTATCGATAGCAAGCCTATGCCGTGCAACAGAAAAAGACATTGATAGAGCCTGGGAAGCTGTAATGTACGCTGAAAGTCCAAGAATTCATACTTTTATTGCCACTTCAGATATTCATATGAAGTATAAGCTAAAAATGACTGAAGAGGAAGTCTTGGAGAGGGCAGTTGCAATGGTAAAGCGTGCAAAAAGCTACTGCTCCGATGTGGAATTTTCTGCTGAGGATGCAAGCAGAACTCGTGAAGACTTCCTAATGAGAGTAATAGAAGCTGTTATTTCAGCTGGTGCTACAGTTGTAAATATCCCTGACACGGTGGGTTATTCAACACCTGTAGAATTTGGCAGACTAATAAAAAACATACGTAATAATGTTCCAAACATAGATAAGGCTGAAATCAGCGTTCACTGCCATAATGACCTTGGTTTGGCTGTTGCAAATTCACTTGCAGCTGTTGAAAATGGAGCGGTGCAGGTTGAGTGTACTATTAACGGCATTGGTGAGAGGGCTGGTAATGCTGCGGTTGAAGAAATAATAATGGGTCTAAATACTAGGAAAGATTATTATGATATTACCCACAAGATAGATACCACACAGATATACAGAGCAAGTAAATTGGTTTCAAGCTTGACGGGTGTGAGTGTTCAACCAAACAAGGCTATTGTTGGTGCAAATGCATTTGCTCACGAGTCTGGAATACATCAGCACGGTGTTCTTTCGGAAAAGACAACCTACGAGATAATGACACCGGAATCTGTTGGTGTTGGCAAGAACAGAATGGTTCTAGGCAAGCTATCCGGCCACCATGCCTTTGAAGAAAGACTAAAGGAAATGGGTTACATGTTATCTCCAGAAGAGATAAAGAGTGCTTTTGAGAAATTCAAGGATTTAGCTGACAAAAAGAAGGTTGTTACTGATAGGGATATTGAGGCATTGGTAGATGAGAATATAGCTGTACCTGAAATATTCGTGATTGAGAGCTTCCAGATTAATAGTGGAAACAAAATGATTTCTACATCAACTGTAAGCATTAAGAGGGATGATAAAATTATTACAGAAGCTGCAACGGGAGATGGTCCGGTTGATGCTGCATTTAATGCAATTGAGCGCGCTACAGGTGTGAATGTAGAGCTGGTTTATTATCATATTGAGGCTGTTACAGAAGGTAAGGATGCTCTTGGTGAAGTAACTGTAAAAATATCAAGTAATGACAATATATATATGGGTAAGGGCGTAAGCACTGATATTATAGAAGCAAGTGTGAAGGCATATCTAAATGCTATTAACAGGTCTATAAGTGAAATAGGTGAAAGTAGTATAATTAGCCAATAGGGGCCGCTTGAAATAAAAGCAGCTCCTTATAGGGGTTGCTTTTTTAAAGTAAACGTATAAAGTCATCTGCCGTAAAAGTGTTTGCAGTAGTGAAATATTTGATGCACCTATATATGCATTAAGTACAATGATGCATTTACACGTGCATTAATCGCTTTGATGCATAAATAAATGCATCAAAGCGTTGACTTTGGGCATAGGGTATGATACTGTATAAATAAGGAAGGTGAAGATATGTTCTATGCAATTATTGGTGATATAAGAAATTCAAAGAAAACAAAAAACCGTTTTCAAATCCAAGAACAATTAGAAGAAATTTTAAAAGAAATAAACCGCGAATATGATAATTGTATAGCAGCAAATTTCATAATAACATTAGGTGATGAATTTCAAGGCTTATTGAATTCAACCAAACCCTTAATAAATATCATTGAAAAAATTAAAATAAAAATGTATCCCACAGAAATAAGATTCGGCATTGGATTTGGTGAGATATCTACAAAAATTAATAAGGAGATGGCTATTAGTGCTGATGGTCCCGCTTACTATTGTGCAAGAAAAATGATAAATGAAATTAAAAAAAGTGAAAAGAGCAGAATGAGCGATAAAGTAACCATAAAGCTTTGCAGCGATGAAAAGGGAACTATTGTAGAGTTAATTAATAATACATTTTGCTTATGGTCGTTTATTCAAGATAAATGGACTCCGAAACAGACTAGGCTTATATTTGAAGATATTATAAGCGGCAATAATCAGAGGGAAGTAGCGCAAAAGCTTGGAATAGTTCAATCAACGGTTCAAAGAGGACTTAAAAGCTCTGGGTATTATAGCTATTTGCATACAAAGAGGATATTGGAAGAGGTATTATTAAAAGAATGGGGTTAACTTGAAAACAGCGTTTCAAGGATATCAATTTCATTAAATTTTGTGGTCGCCATTTCGGCTCATGGAGGTTAAATAGATGGAATTAACGCTTGTCACAATTTTAATTACTCTACATGTTTTAGCGGATTTTTATTTCCAAACAGATGAAATCGCTAAAAATAGATTAATAAACTATAAGGCTATTTGTATGCATGCTGTCCGATATGCGATACCATTTGCATGCTCGCTAGCATTTATAAGGATCAACATTAAGCTGCTGCTTTGCATTTTATTAGCTGTACTAGCTCATTCTCTCATTGATTCTCTTAAATTTGCAATTAATAAATTTAGATTCTTTGATAGAGTAACTAGCAAGCCAGGAACTATATTTTTAGTGGATCAACTGCTACATATGCTATCAATATTTCTGATAGTGTTACTATTTAATAGCATTAGTATAGACGTAACGTTGTTTCCGGTATGGACTAATATTTTGGGAATAATATCATTAGATCCAATATCTACAACAAGGTGGATTTTGCTAATTCTTTTGATTATGAAACCAGCAAACATAATTTTCAGATTACTATTCTTGAGCTTTAAACCAGATGATGTAGATAATGATGGTATTGAAGAAAAAAACAAAAGAGCAGGGGCAATAATAGGATGTCTAGAACGAATTTTAATAGTAATTTTTATAAGTGTGAATCAGTATTCTGCTCTGGGATTTATACTAGCAGCTAAATCAATTGCTAGATATGATGCAATTTCAAAAGATAAAAAGTTTGCAGAATACTATTTAATTGGGACGTTGGTAAGTGTTGTGTATTCAATTGCTGCATTTGTACTAGTATTTTAAGGATTGTAGTAGAGGAGATAACTTATGCCAAATAAGATAATCATGTATGATTCGACCTTGAGAGATGGTGCTCAAGCATTAGGAATTTCATTTACTGTTGAGGATAAACTGAAAATAGTAGATAGGCTTGACAAATTAGGTATTGATTATATAGAGGCAGGAAATCCTGGCTCAAACCCAAAGGACTTGGAGTTCTTTGAAAGAGTTTTTAAGCTAAAGCTTACCACTTCAAAGATAATTGCTTTCGGAGCAACTAGACGAGCAAATATAAAGGTTGAGGACGATGCAAATGTGCAGTCGTTGCTTAGAGCAGGCACTGACTGTGTTGCAGTGTTTGGTAAGGCATGGGATTTTCAGGTGACTGATATATTGAAGACTACTTTGGATGAAAACCTCAAAATGATACATGACACAATAAAGTTTTTTAAGGAAAATGGAAAGGCAATTGTGTATGATGCCGAGCACTTTTTTGATGGCTACGATGCGAATCCAGAATATGCAATGACTACACTAAAAACAGCTTATGAGGCCGGTGCGGACACCATTTGCCTATGTGATACAAAGGGTGCGAGCCTGCCTTCTCATATAGCAAAGATCACAAAGCTGGTTCTAAATGAGGTTGGCTGCTCGATAGGCATTCATTGCCACAATGACAATGGAATGGCCGTTGCGGGCTCGATTACGGCTGTTGAAGCAGGTGCTATTCAGATACAAGGAACAGTAAATGGATTTGGTGAAAGGTGTGGCAATGCAAATCTCTGCACAATAATACCAAATTTACAGCTCAGAATGGGGTATGAATGTATTCCAGAGGAAAACATGGCGAAGCTTACTTCAACAGCAAGATTTGTAAGTGAAGTAGCCAATATTATCCATGATGAGAGAGCGCCTTTTGTTGGAAACTGTGCATTTGCCCACAAAGCTGGTATGCATTCAGACGCAGTCAACAAGAATACTTCTGCCTATGAGATGATTGACCCTGAGGTGGTTGGGAACCAGAGGAATATTCTTATGTCGGAGGTGGCAGGAAGAAGCGCTGTAATGAGTTTGATCAATATGGTGGATAGTTCTATAACAAAGGACTCACCAGAAACTAAGAAAATAATTGAGCGCTTAAAGGAGCTAGAATATGAGGGCTATCAGTACGAGGGTGCAGAGAGCTCCTTTGAACTGGTAATTCGCAAAATGCTAGGCAAGTATAAGTCGTTCTTTGAACTCAAGGAGTTCAAGGTTATTGTAAATGAACCATCTGTTAACAGCGTTAATTCCGCTGCAATGATAAAGATTTTAGTCGGAGATCAGACCGAAATAACAGCAGCTGAAGGCGATGGACCTGTAAACGCTCTGGATAAGGCGCTCCGAAAGGCACTGGAAAGATTTTATCCTCAAATAGCCGAGATGAAGTTAACTGACTACAAGGTTAGAGTGCTAGATTCAAATTCTGCAACTGCTTCAAAGGTTAGAGTTCTAATTGAGACCACCGATGGAGAAGATGTATGGACTACTGTAGGAGTATCTTCAGATATAATAGAAGCTAGCTGGAGAGCGTTGGTGGATTCAATGGAGCACAAACTCATAAAGACTAAATAAAAATCAAATTTGAATTATCTGGATGCATTTTTTTGAGATTCTTGTATAATAGTAGTAATAGAAATATTTTATTATTAAAGGGGAACACTCAATTGAAGCTTTATGGAAGATTAATTAAGCAAGGAAAATTGATAAAGGAAGCATACTCAGAGCCGCAAGATTCTTCTGGCGACTTTAGAGGTCAATTAGAGGAATGCCTCATATTAGTTTGTAAAGAGCTTGATATTGAGGTACCAATATGGCTGAAGAAGAATTCAAAGGAGTTCGGGTTGTATAGAAAAACTAGCTTTAATAGCGACCATTTTGGTGAGGCTATTCCATTTGACAGGTTTGAAATTACGCTTTATTAAATTATTATTTTGAAAAACCAGTATGAGCCTAGAGTTTATACTGGTTTTGTATGTTAACTATTTATTCTGCTCAATACAAAATACAGCATAAAGTGGAACAGACTTAATTCCATTAGCAAAACCAAAGTTTTTAGCTGAAATTCGAATGGAGTATTCGGGAGAATACTTTTGAATATAAACTGAAAGACTACGAGATTTAATGTGAATATCAGATTTGACCTCAATAGGGATTACTAAATTGTAATTTTGTATAACAAAATCAACCTCAGCTTGAGAGTTTGACTCCCAGTAATAAAGCTTAAATGCATTTGCAGCAAGGGCATTAGCAACATAATTTTCAGTTATGGCTCCAATAAATCGATTATTTGACTCGCTTAAAATATCGTGTGGCACGATTCCAGATTTTTGAGTTAGAAGTCCAACGTCGCTCATATATACCTTGAAGCTAAATAGACTTTTATAAATCTCTGGGGGCATATATCCGTGTTCTATTTTTTCACAAATTTTTATAATTCCAGCTGCAGAAAGCCAATCAAGAGAAGCTCCGAAAAGTGATGCTTTGCCGCCTTTTCTGACAACTTTATATTGAAATTTTTTATTATCTTTTTCAAGCTGTGCTGGGATGCTATCATAACAAGCCATTACCTTTGTTGCTTCTGTATGAGATGTGTATTTTGCCATATCAGCAATATAGGTATTTAGGATAAGCCTTTGAATATTAATAGCCTCTATCATTCGATTTTCAGTAATATAAGCTTTTACAACATCAGGCATACCACCGATAACAAGATATGATTTATATAGTTCAAGAGCATGCTCATGAATAAAACCATCAAGTGTTTCATTGGCTATAAAGTTTTTCCTTATTTCATCTGCAAGAATTTTTTTGCTATTTGCCCAAAGAAATTCCTCAAAGTCCATTGGAAAAAGAGTTAGCATTTCTACTTTACCAACAGGAAAAGAATATTTTTCTCTATTTATTGCAACTCCCAGCAGGCTCCCAGCAGCGATAATATGATATTCTGGTGCCACCTCACAAAAATACTTTAGAGAAGTAAGCGCACGTTCACACACTTGAATTTCATCAAAAATTATCAAAGTACTAGATGACTCAATTTTCTTGCCGAAAAACATTTCAAGTCGATTAATAATAAACTTCGGTGAAATATCATCATTGAAATCTGATGCAATTCGCGAATTTATTTCAAAGTTTACATATATTATGTCGCTGTAATATTCTTTACCAAATTCGTTGATAATATATGTTTTCCCAACCTGTCTTGCTCCGTGCAGGATAAGTGGTTTTCTATTTTTATGGTTTTTCCATTCAATAAGTTTATCTGTAATTTTTCTTTTCATGCCATCACCTCACCAACAGTATATGAAATTGCCCTACATAAGTCAATAAAAATAACAAAAATTACATTAATATAGACGTATATATGACTTGATAATACAAGACGGTATATGTACAACACTTTTATAGCCCGCATCTCGAATTTTCAGTTTACATAAGATTTATTTGCAGATATTATGTAAACTGAAAATTTATATTTGTGGAAGTTTACATTTTCTTGAATGATAGCATGCATTGTCTATTTTGGACATATGAATAACTTTGGTGGTGGTGCCTTTTATTCATTCAATAAAAAATCAATAATATTCATTGACTTGATGCCATCATATGATTTAATATAATCCTTATCCATTGACAGCACTATTTTTTCATAGTTGTCTGGTATCAGCTTTAGCGGACGTAGCTCACGTATGCGTGTTTCTTCTCCTGCCATTGTTTCTGTAACCTGTATATACGACTTTTCATTCGGCTTTTCAGCGACAAAGTCTACCTCGCAATCACCAACTTTGCCTATTGAAACTCTATAATCTCTACGCAATAGTTCAAGATAAACGATATTTTCAAGAATATGACCACGGTCGGCATCACGATAGCCAAGTAACATATTTCTGAAGCCTATGTCGATAATATAATTCTTAGAGAGCGTTTTCAAAAGCTGTTTGCCCTTGATGTCATATCTTCCCACAGAATAAAAGATAAATGCACTGCAAAGCATATCTATATATTTATCTACCGTTTTGGTAGCAATATTGTTTTTTCCTTTGTCAATGCTTCCTTCGGAAGATAGAAAGTTGCCTATTCTGTTGGGCGAATTGATGCTGCCAATATTGTCTGCTAAAAACAGCGTGATCTTTTTTAGTAGCAGCTGGTCGGTAGCTTTATTTCGCTCCAAAATATCTCGAATTATAACGGTGGAATAAATGCCCTCCAAGGTTTCGTTAATTCTTGGTAGATTAAAATCAAACTGCCGTAATATAGGCATACCGCCGATTTGAAGATATTTCTGGAATTTATCCTCAATCGTAGTTGATTCATCAAAATAATAAAAACTGAGAAATTCCTTAAAGGACAACGGCAACATACGAATCTCAACATATCTGCCGGACATAAGCGTAGAATATTCAGATGACAGCAAATAGGAATTAGAG
>Ga0209430_1002181_pt1 | contig 12979 bp, 11 predicted proteins | sample BarGraIncub1133A_FD_184504 | JGI IMG/M metagenome (GOLD analysis project Ga0209430, IMG submission 184504) | Arctic peat soil microbial communities from Barrow, Alaska - Barrow Graham LP Incubations 11-33A (SPAdes) (version 2) | ecosystem: Environmental > Terrestrial > Soil > Wetlands > Peat... | reverse complement strand
GCACGCCTCGGGGTGGCTCGACGAGAACGACGCGCTTCTCGGGGGCAACGAGATCTTCCGGCTGCGCATGAACGGCACCGGGGTCATCGACCGCACGACCGCGCTCGCGTTCGGGATGACCGGCGGCTGCCTGCGCGCCTCGGGCGTCGACTACGACCTGCGCCGCGACGTGCCCTACTGCGCGTACCCCGAGCTCGAGTTCGAGGTGCCGACGGGGCAGCGCGGCGACAACTGGGACCGCTATGTCGTGCGCGTCGGCGAGATGCGCCAGTGCCTGAGATTGATCCGCCAGCTGCTCGACGGGATGCCCGAGGGTGAGTTCTCCTCGAAGCGTTCGCGCGCGCTGAAGGTGCCGGCGGGGGAGAGCTACGCCGCCGTGGAGTCGCCCCGCGGCGAGCTCGGCATCCACCTCGTCTCCGATGGCGGGCTGACTCCCTACCGGATGCGTCTGCGCTCCCCGGCCTACTTCAACCTCGCGGTCGTCGACGAGGCGCTCGCGGGCGGGCTGATCGCCGACGCCATCGTCACGCTCGGCAGCCTCGACATCGTGCTCGGGGAGATCGACCGATGAGTACCGCCTTGGGCGTCCTCGCGCGGTTCGGCGCCATGATCGGGCTGCTGCTCGTCAACGGCGTCGTGCTCATCTACATGCTGCGGAAGGTGCTCGGCCGCCTGCACCTGCGCATCGGCCCGAACCGCGTCGGCCCGTGGGGCATCCTGCAGACGATCAACGACGTCATCAAACTGCTCACCAAAGAGGACCTGCGCCCCGACTCCGCGGACGCATGGCTGTTCAACATCGCGCCGTTCCTGATCTTCGTGCCGTCGTTCATGGCCTACATCCCGCTGGTGTTCGGACCCACGCTCGCCGTGACCAGCCTCGACACCGGCCTGCTGCTCGCGTTCGCGCTCACCTCACTCGTGCCGCTCGGCGTGCTCATGGCCGGTTGGTCCTCGAACTCGAAGTGGTCGCTTTTGGGCGGAATGCGCGCGGCCGGCCTGCAGATCGCGTACGAGGTGCCGCTGCTGCTGTCCGCGCTCGGCCCCGTGATGATGGCCGGCTCGCTCGATCCGGTGAAGATCGTCGCGGCGCAGTCGGGCGTGTGGCTCGGCTTCATCCCGCGCTGGTTCGTCCTGCCGCAGTTGATCGCGTTCGTCGTGTACGCGATCTCTTCGCAGGCCGAGACGCAGCAGACGCCGTTCGACATGTCCGAGGCCGAGTCGGAGCTGATCACGGGCTTCGCCAACGAGTATGGGGGCATGCGGTTCTCCTTCATGTACCTCGCCGAGTTCTCGAACATGTTCGTCGTCTCGGCGATCGGCACGATGCTGTTCTTCGGCGGCTGGCAGCTGCCCTGGCTCGCCACACCGGCGTGGCTCGCCCCGCTCGTGTTCATGGCCAAGACCTACACCGGCATCTTCGTGATGATGTGGGCGCGCGGCTCGCTGCCCCGCTTCCGCGTCGACCAGATGCTGTCGTTCTGCTGGAAGGTGCTCATCCCGGTCTCGCTCGCGTGGGTCGTGCTGTGGGCGTGCATCCAGCGCCTGTGGCCCGTCGTCTCCGTGGCGGTGAGCCGCTGATGTGGGGCTCCGGCATCCTCAACGGCATGCGCATCACCATGCGCAACATGCTCCGCGGCCCGATCACGGTCATGTATCCCGAGCAGAAGCTCGTGATCCCCGAGCGGGCGCGCTGGGCCGTGGCGCAGCTCTACGACGCCGACGGCAACCCGAAGTGCACCGCGTGCCGCATCTGCGAGAACGAGTGCCCCGATCACGTCCTCAGCGTCGTGGTGTCACCGATCGAGGGCGGCGGGAAGCACATCGACGACTACGTCTACGAGGTCGGCGCCTGCATGATGTGCGGCCTGTGCGTCGAGGCATGCCCGTACGACGCGATCGAGATGAGCCACGAGTACGAGCTGGCGACGCGAGACCCCCACGACCTGGTGCGCGTGCTGCTGCACGACGTCGACGCCGCGTCCCCGCGCCGGGTGAAGGGAGGCGACGATGCCTGAGTCCGTGGCCGTCGTGCCCTTCGTCGTGCTGGCCGTCGCGGCTGTCGGCGGAGCAGTGATGATGGTGCTCGTGCGCAACGTGGTGCACGCGGCGTTCTGGCTGCTCGAGGTCATGATGGCCGTCGCGGGCCTGTTCATGCTGCTGTCCGCGGGGTTCCTCGCGCTGATCCAGGTCATGGTCTACGCGGGTGCGGTATCCGTGCTGGTGCTGTTCACCGTGATGCTGACGCTGCGTCGCCGCGAGGACGCGCAGCGCCCGCTCGACCTGTCGTGGTCGGCGGGCATCATCGCGCTCGGCGTGTTCGGCGCCGTGGCCGCGGCGGTCGCCTCCTTCGTCCCCCCGGTCGTCTCCGCGCCTGCGACCACGCCCGGCGTGGCCGAGTTCGGGGCCCTGCTGTTCACGCAACGGGCCCTTCCCTTCGAGATCGCCTCGGTGGTGCTGCTCATCGCGCTCGTCGGCGCGGTGTGGTGGGCGGGGGGTGACGACCGGTGACCGTCGGACCCGTGGCGTTCATGGCGCTCGCCGCGCTGCTCTTCTGCATCGGGCTGTTCGGCGCGCTCACGAAGAAGAGCGCTGTCCTGGTGCTCATGTCGCTCGAGCTCATGACCAACGCCGTCAACCTCAACCTCGTCGCCATCTCGCGTTTCGTCACGCCGGCCTCGATGGCGGGGCAGTTCGCGGCCTCGTTCGTCATCGTCGTGGCCGCCGCCGAGATCGGCCTCGGGCTCGCGCTGGTGCTCGCGCTCTACAAGCTTCGCCGAACGGTCGAGCTCGACCGCATCGATCGGCTGAGGGGATGACGCGATGATGTGGATCGCGCTCATCCCGCTGCTGCCCGCGCTCGCGTTCGCCGCGATGCTGCCGATGTCGCGCCGCATCCGGACCGCGGCCCGCTGGTTGCCGCTGGCCGCCATGAGCGGCTCTCTGGCGCTCTCGGTGGCCGCCTTCCTGCAGGTGTGGCCCGGCGGCGGCGAGGAGCCCGTGTGGGGCGTCTCCACGGTCCTGGCGACGCTTGGCGGAGCGCCGGTGGCGGTCAGCATGCGGCTCGACCCCGTGACGGCCGTCATGCTGCTCGTCGTGACGATCGTCGGCGTCTGCGTCCAGGTCTACTCGCTGGGCTACATGCACCGCGAGGAGCGCCAGGGTTGGTACTTCGCGGTGCTGGCGCTGTTCTCGGCGGCGATGCTTCTGCTCGTACTGGCCGGTGACTTCCTCCTGCTCTACATGTCGTGGGAGGTGATGGGCCTGTGCAGCTACCTGCTCATCGGCTTCTGGCACGAGCAGGACGCGCCGCGGCGAGCCTCGATCAAGGCGTTCCTCACGACGCGCGTCGGTGACGTCGGCTTCGCGATCGGGCTGGCGGCGATGTGGTCCTACGCGCACTCGTTCGACTTCGCCGTCGTGCTGCACGGCACCACGTGGGCCGTCGGCGCCGCGACCCTGGTGTCGCTGGGCCTGCTCGCGGGCGCCATGGGCAAGTCCGCCCAAGTGCCGCTGCACGTGTGGCTTCCCGACGCGATGGCGGGCCCCACCCCGGCGTCCGCTCTCATCCATGCCGCGACGATGGTCGCGGCCGGTGTCTACCTCGTCGCCCGCGCACTCCCGCTGTTCCACGCAGCCGCGCCGTGGGTCCTCGTGTTCGTGATGTTCGTCGGCGCGTCGACCGCGGTGCTGGGCGGGATCCTGGCGATGGTGCAGTACGACATCAAGAAGGTGCTTGCGTACTCGACGATCAGCCAGCTCGGCTACATGTTCATCGCGCTCGGGGCCGGCGGCGAGGTCGCGGCGCTCTTCCACCTCACCACGCACGCGTTCTTCAAGTCGCTGCTCTTCCTGGGAGCCGGCGTGATCATCCACGCGACCCACACCCAGGACATCCGCGAGATGGGCGGACTGCGCAAGGTGATGCCGTGGACGACCGGCACTTTCCTGTTCGGAGCGCTCGCGCTTTCCGGCGTCTTCCCGTTCTCCGGCTTCTGGAGCAAGGACGACATCCTCATGACGCTGTGGACACAGGGGACGTGGTACTCGCTCGCCACGCTCGTGGTGGCGCTGCTGGTCGCCGCGATGACCGCCTTCTATATGACCCGCGTGTGCGTGCGGGTGTTCGGGGGCCCCGTGTGCTCGCTGGCGCGCGAGAGCCACCTCGAGATGGTCGCGCCGATGGCGGTCCTGGCGGGTATCACCGCGGTGATCGGGTTCTCGTCGCCTGCCTTCGCCGCCTTCCTCGGCGAGGTGAAGGGCTGGCCGGACCTCACCATGGCCGTGGTCGGCTCGCTCGCCGCCACCGCGGGCATCGGGCTCGGCGTGTGGGTCTACGCCTTCGCCGGGGTCGACACGCAGGCGCTGCGTCTGCGGTTCCCCCGCGTCGCCGTCGTTCTCGACCGCGGGTTCTACTTCGACCTCACCTACAACCGCGGGCTCGTCGAGGCGTTCGTGTGGCTGGCCGATCGCCTCTCCGCCTTCGATGCGCGCGTCGTCGACGGGATGGTCAACGCCGCCGGCCGCGGATGGTCGGCCGTCTCGTCCTCGTCGTGGACCTTCGACGCCAGGGTGGTCGATGGCGCCGTCAACGGCCTTGCCGCGCTCGTGAGGCGGGCGGGTGAGCGGGTGCGGACCCTGCAGGCCGGGCGCGTCCAGAGCTACCAGCGCCTGGGCTACGCCGGTCTGCTCGCGGGGCTGGGACTGGCCGTGCTCGCGCCCTACATCGGAGTGCTCGCGGCCGCCGGCTGCGCGCTCGCCGGACTTGTCGTGATCGGCGCCGTCATAGTGAGAGGGGCGTAAGTGGGTATGTCGAACCTGCTGTCAGTCGTCGTGTTCCTTCCGCTCCTGGGCGCGGTGATCTCCGCGCTCGTGCCGAAGGGCAGTCCCGGCGCAGCCAAGTGGGTCGCCGCGATCACGAGCGGGCTGGGACTCGCGCTCACCGTGTGGCTCGTGGCCGCCTTCGACCGGACCGCGTCGGGGATGCAGTTCGTCACCGACGTCGTGTGGGTGCAGCAGGCGGGGATCCACTACCACCTCGGCCTCGACGGCATCTCGATCGCCATGCTCGGGCTGTCGTCCCTGCTCGGGCTGATCGCGGTCATCGCGTCGTGGAAGATCACCGACCGCGCCCCGACCTACTTCGCGATGCTGCTGCTGCTCCAGGTCGGTATGAACGGCGTGTTCGTCGCGCTCGACTTCGTGCTGTTCTACGTGTTCTGGGAGCTCGTGCTGGTCCCGATGTTCTTCCTGATCGGGATGTGGGGCGGCGCGCGGCGCGAGTACGCCTCGATCAAGTTCTTCATCTACACGCTGGCCGGCTCGGTGTTCATGCTCGTCGGGATGATCGCGCTGTACCTGCAGACCGGCACGTTCGACATGGTGGAACTCGCCAGGCTGGGGGCGGGCGGAACGCTCGGCCTCGGCTTCCAGAACTGGGTGTTCCTCGCGTTCTTCCTCGGTTTTGCCGTGAAGGTGCCGGTCTTCCCGCTGCACACGTGGCTGCCCGACGCGCACGTCGAGGCCCCGACGGCGGCATCCGTGCTGCTCGCCGGCATCCTGCTGAAGATGGGGACCTACGGGTTCATCCGCGTGTCGCTTCCGATGCTGCCCGACGCCGCGCGCGTGTGGGCGCCGTGGATCGCGGTGCTCGCGGTCATCTCGATCGTGTATGGCGCGGCCGTCGCCTTCGCGCAGACCGACCTGAAGAAGCTGGTCGCCTACTCGTCGGTGTCGCACATGGGCTTCGTGATGCTCGGGATCTTCTCGCTCACCGCGGCGGGCCTCAACGGCGCGATCGCGGTGATGTTCAGCCACGGCGTCGTGACCGGCATGCTGTTCCTCATCGTCGGCATGGTCTACGAGCGCACGCACACCCGGCAGATCGCCGACATCTCGGGGCTGTCGTCGGCGATGCCGGTGATGGGCGGTCTGCTCGCCTTCGCGTCGTTCGCCTCGCTCGGGCTGCCGGGGCTGTCCGGGTTCGTCGGCGAGTTCCTCTCGCTGATCGGGTCCTGGCAGAGCACCGTCATCCCGCACTGGATGACGGTGATCGCCGCGGTCGGCGTGCTGCTGGCCGCCGCCTACACGCTGTGGATGGTGCTGCGCGTGGTGCTGGGCACCCCGTCCGACGTCGTGCGAGGGCTGCCCGACGCCTCTCCGCGCGAGCTGACGGCGCTGGCTCCGCTCATCGCGCTGACCCTGGTCGTCGGCCTGTCGTGGTCGTCGCTGCTCTCCTTCGTCGATCCGGCCGTCAAGGCGCTCGTCGCCGCGCTGGGCGGGGCCGCCTGAGATGGGGACCTGGACGCTGATCGCCCCCGAAGGGCTGCTGCTGGCAGGCGCGCTGGTCGCGCTCTTCGCCGACGTGCTGTTGCCCGCGCGTGAGCGCGCGGGCGCGTGGGTGGGCGCGGGCTTCGCCGCGATCGCGGCGGCGGTCTCGGTTGCGGCCGGTGGCGGCACGCTGTTCGGCGGGCAGTTCGCCATCGACGGCGCCACCCAGGTGGCGCGCGCAGCGACGCTGGTGCTCACCGCGGTCTTCCTGGCATGGCTCGCAGGCGCAGGCTTGAAGCGCGGCCGCGTCCGGGAGTTCGCGGCGCTGGTGCTGTTCGCCGCGCTCGGCTCGCTCCTGATGGCGGCGGCGCGCGACTGGATCGTGCTCCTCCTCGCACTGGAGACCGCGACCATGCCCGCTTACGTGCTCATGGGCTTCGACCGGGGCGACGACCGCAGCCTCGAGGGCGCGCTCAAGTACTTCCTGCTCTCGATGGTCGCGAGCCTGCTGTTCCTCTACGGGGCGTCGTTCGTCATCGGGATGTCCGGCTCGACCCTGCTTGCCGCCAGCCGGCTGCAGCCCGGCGCGATCGGCGTCGTCGCGGCGGCCTTCGTCTTCGCGGGCCTGCTCGCGAAGCTGTCGGCCGCGCCGTTCCAGTGGTGGTCGCCCGACGCGTACGCAGGCGCGCCTTCTCCCGCGGTGGCGTTCGTCTCCTCCGTGCCCAAGATCGCCGGGCTGTTCGCGTTCGCCCGTGTCGCTGCCGTACTCGCTCCGCAGACCGCCGCGGCCGGTCCGCTGCTGGTCGCGGCGGCGGTGGCGTCGATGCTGGTCGGCAACCTCGCCGCCTACCCGCAGACCGACGTCCGCCGCCTGATGGCGTACTCGGGCGTCGCGCACGCGGGCTACCTGCTCGTGGGCCTCGCGGCCGGCACAGTCGCGGGCGCCCAGGCCGCGGTCTTCTACGCCATCGCATACGCGGTGCCGTCGATGGGCGTCATGCTCGTGGCGGCGCAGTACGGCGAGACGCTCGACGATCTCCGGGGGTTGGCCACGCGCAGGCCTTGGGTCGCGTGGGCGACCGGGCTCATGCTCGTGTCGCTGGTCGGGGTCCCGCCGCTCGCCGGCTTCGTGGGCAAGCTGTATCTGTTCACGGCCGCGATGCGCTCGGGGCTGGTGTGGCTGTCGGTCCTGGCCGTGGTCATGAGCGCGGTGTCGGCGGGCTTCTACCTGCGCGTGATCCGCGCGATGTTCTTCGCGGCCGGCGGTAACGCCGGGCCCGCCGCCCGGGGTTCGCGCGTGGCGTCGGCCGTGGTCGCATCCTGCGCGATCGCGGTCATCGTCATCGGGGTCGCGTCCTCCCCGCTGATGGGGGCTCTCGCGTTCGGCAGGTGACGTCGCGTGCCGAGCGATGGCGCTGCTCGGGAGACAGGATGGAGATACGGTGAGAAGGGGGTCTCGCCGTTCGGCGACCAGCTACTCTGTGGTTCACAGCGTCCCTCTGACGACCGAGTGAGAGGTGTGCACGATGGATGATCGATCTGACTTCGAGCCCGCGGCCGGGTTCCCGCCCTCCGAGCCGCCCGCCTTCCCCCCGAACGCGGGACCCGATCCCGATCTTGAGCCCCTCGTCCAGCCACCGGCGCCCGCGGCGCCCGTTCTCACCGCCCAGCCTGTACCCGCGCCCGCGCACGTGCGCCCCCCCCGTGGGCGCGCGAGCTTCGGAGCGCTTCTTGCCGCCGCCCTGATCGGCGGGCTCATCGGAGCCGCGGCGGTCGGTGGAACGCTGTGGAGCCTCGATCGCGCGGCTCCGGCTCCGGTGGCTCCCGTCGTGGCGCAGGCGCCCGTGCCCGCCCGGCTCACCATCCCGACGCAGCCGCTCGAGGCGGTAGCGGCCAAGGTCGTCCCGTCCGTGGTCAACATCGCGGTCGAGTCGCGCGACGTGTTCGGCACGTCCAGCGCAGTCGGGAGCGGCGTCATCATCCGCGCCGACGGCTACATCCTCACCAACAACCACGTCGTCGAGGGCGCGACGAAGATCGTCGTGCGTCTGGGGACGATCGACATGACCGCCACCGTCGTGGGCACGGATCCCACCTCGGACCTCGCCGTCATCAAGATCGCCAAGACCGGACTGCCGGCCGCCACGCTCGGGAGCTCCGCCGACCTTCAGGTGGGCGAGGAGGTCATCGCCGTGGGCAGCCCGTTCGGGCTCGACAAGACGGTGACGTCGGGCATCGTGTCCGCGCTGCACCGCGCGAACCTGACGCAGGGCCAGTCGGGGCTGACTTCCTACACCAACCTCATCCAGACCGACGCGTCGATCAACCCGGGCAACTCGGGCGGAGCGCTCGCCGACCTGAGCGGGGCGGTCGTCGGCATCAACACGCTCATCCTCTCGCCCTCGGGTCAGCTCGGGCAGTCGCAGTCGGCGGGTATAGGCTTCGCCATCCCGATCGACTTCGCCAAGGGCATCGCCGATCAGCTCGTCGCCGGGAAGAAGATCACGCATCCGTATCTCGGGGTGTCGACGGCCTCCGTGGACCAGGCGATCGCGCAGTACTACGACCTGCCGGTCTCCAGCGGGGCGCTCATCCAGCAGGTGAGCACCGGCTCGCCGGCCGAGGCGGCCGGCCTGAAGGTGGGCGACATCATCGTCCGGATGGGCGGCACCGCGATCGGAAGCTCGGAGGACGTGTTCACCGCGGTGAGGGCCGCGGCGATCGGCCAGAAGATCAGCGTCGAGGTCGCCCGCGGAAGCAGGACGATGACCATGGACGTCACGCTCGGCTCCGACGCGAGCGCCCGGTGAAGCTACGGATCGCCGCGGTCGGCCGTCTCAAGGAACCGCACTGGCGCGCCGCTTGCGACGAGTACCTCAAGCGGCTGCGACCGTACGCGACCGTCGAGGTCGCGGAGGTCGCCGACCGCGACATCACCTACGATGCGCCGCGCGCGATGGCCACCGAGGGTGCCGACCTGCTGAAGACGATCCCGGAGGCCTCGTACGTGGTCGCGCTCGACCTCGGAGGCGACCAGGTCACGAGCGAGGGGCTGTCGGCCCGTCTCGCCGATCTGATGGTCGGCGGCCGCAGCGACGTGACCTTCGTCATCGGAGGGAGCGCGGGCCTGGCTCCGGCCGTCCTGCGGCGGGCGGACGAGCGGCTCTCGCTCTCGCGGATGACGCTGCCCCACCAACTGGCGCGCGTGGTCGTGCTCGAGCAGCTCTACCGTTCGTTCCGGATCATGCGCAACGAGCCCTACCACCTGTGACCCGCTCGCAGTGCCCTACTTCCACGTCCACGCGTCCACGAGGATGTCCGAGCGGGTGATGACGACCGTGTAGGTCGACGTGAGCGGTTCGGGCAGCCACTCCTCCCGGACCGTCACGTTGTAGGCGGTCCCCTTCGACTCGGCCGCTGTGATCTTCCACGAGGAGAGCAGTGCCGTGCGGTCGGTACCGTCGAACCACGAGGCGTGAGCCGCCCTGAAGTTCGCGGTCGTGAGCATCATCATCGTGGTGGTGTCGCCGACCTGGCGTGAGCGCAGGAGCGTGCTGACTATGTCGCGCGCCGTGACGTCGGTGAGCGCGAGCGACTGCGACTGCACGGGCACCTGCCGGGCGATCTGCCAACTTGAGATCAGCCACACCTTCTCCACCAAGCGCAGCCGGAACTCGATCTCGGCCCCGCCCGTCGAGATCACCGAGCGACTCTCGCGCCCGTACACGTCGGCGGTTCCGCTGCCGACCACCGCGCGGGCGATCCGGAACGTCGTGACGCCGCTCGTGGGGACCAGGGCGGGTGCAGGGCCGCCGCGGCCCTTGCGGTCGACGTAGGCGCTCGTGGTGACGGGCTTGCTCGCGTCGACGGTGGCGTAGAAGCCGCGGATCGCGGCTTCTACCGCGGCCTGGGCGGGGTCGAGCGGGGGAGCGGTGGGTTCGACGGATGCCGTCGGTACCTTCGACGGCGCGGTCACGACAGAGGAGGGCTTTGCGGGGAGCAGCACGGCGACCGCCGCGACGAGCAGGAACACCACGACCATGAGGATGCCGAAGCCGATCCGCACGCGGCGTGCCGCGGGGTTCGGGGCGGCGTTCTCCCCGTCGGCCGGGCTGGTACGCGGGGTGGTCTGTCGCATGGTGATCGCTTCCTGGCGGGCGGACGGGGAGCGGGCGGGGAGGAGGGTCTCTTCAATGATAGCGCGCGCAGCCCGTGTCGCGCCGATGGTAGACTCAACCGTGCATATCGGACGTGCGACGAAGGGTGGGGCAACCGTGGTCGGTCCCGGATCGGTGATCGGGTTCGTCGGCACGGGCACGATGGGTTCGGCGATGGCGGGGCACCTGCTCGACGCCGGCTACTCCCTGCGCCTGCACAACCGTACCGCGTCGAAGGCCGAGGGCCTGGTGAAGCGGGGCGCCGTATGGTGCCCGACCGCCGGACAGGTCGCGGTGGGCGCCGAAGCGGTGATAACCATCGTCGGGTATCCCGCGGACGTCGAAGAGGTCTACCTGGCCCACGGCGGGATCCTCGACAGCGCCGGCCCCGACTGCATCGTCATCGACATGACCACGTCGACCCCCTCGCTCGCCATGCGCATCGCGCGCGAGGCTCTCGAGCACGGCCTGACAGCGCTCGACGCTCCGGTATCCGGCGGAGACGTGGGGGCGCGTAACGCGGAGCTGACCATCATGGTCGGTGGCGACCGCGAGGCGTTCGACGCGGTCGAGCCGATGCTGAACGTGCTGGGCCCCAACGTCGTGTTCCAGGGCGGCCCCGGTGCGGGTCAGCACACGAAGATGGCCAACCAGATCGCCATCGCCAACACCATCGTCGGCGTGTGCGAGTCACTCGTATACGCCGAGGCGGCCGGGCTGGATCCGCGGCTCATGCTCAAGTCGATAGAGGCGGGCTCCGCGGGTTCCTGGCAGCTCACCAACTATGCGCCCCGCATGCTCGAAGGGGACTTCGCGCCGGGCTTCTACGTGAAGCACTTCATCAAGGACATGCGGATCGCGAAGGCCGAAGCGGAGCTGCGCAACACGATCCTGCCGGGATTGGACCTCGCGCTCGAGATGTTCGAGGAGCTGTCGCGGCGCGGCGGCGGCGACCGTGGCATCCACGCCCTCTACCTCCTGTACAAGGCGCGGAGCGTGCCGTCGTGCTACCTCGACTCGATCACTGAGCCCGACGCCTAGAAGCGCCGAAGGTCGCGCGGTCTGCCGCACCCTTCCGCGCAGGCTCATGCCTGCACGCGAGTGCTATCCTTACTGCCCGAAATCCTGACGCCGCCACGATCCTAAAGAGAGCCGTATGAGAGACACGCTGCGCACGCTCGTCGCCGACGCCATCGCGGGCGCGATCGATGCAGGCGAGCTGCGGCTCGATGCGGTACCCGAGGTCGAGCTCGAGCGTCCGCGCGATCCCTCGCACGGCGATTGGGCCACCAATGTGGCGCTGAGGAGCGCCAAGGATGCGGGCACCAGCCCCCGCGCGATCGCGGACGTCATCGCCGCGCGCGTCGCCGGGCACCCCGACGTCGCCGGAGTCGAGGTCGCGGGTCCGGGCTTCATCAACCTGCGGCTGTCCGCCGCCGCCCTGCGCTGCCAGGTCGCGCTCGTCCGCGAAGCGGGCGATGACTGGGGACGCGTCGATCTCGGGCACGGCCGCCGGGTCCAGGTCGAGTTCGTCTCCGCAAACCCCGTCGGTCCGCTGCACGTCGGCCACGGCCGATGGGCCGCGCTCGGCGACAGCATGGCGGCCATCCTGGCCCACGCCGGATGGCGGGTCGAGCGCGAGTTCTACATCAACGACGCGGGCGTCCAGATGGACATCTTCGCGAAGTCCGTCGCGGCCCGTTACCTCGAGCTGTGCGGTCGGGAAGTCCTCTTCGCGCCCGAGTGGTATCAGGGCGCCTACATCACCGAGATCGCCCGCGAGATCCTCGAGTCGGACGGTGACGTGTGGGCCGATCGCGAGGCGTCCGAACGAGAGGACCACTTCCGCGAGAAGGCGTACGTACAGGTGCTCGCGCACCTGCGCTCGGTCCTGCACGGCATGGGCGTCGACTTCGACGTGTGGTTCTCCGAGCGCACGCTCCACGTCGCGGGCGCCGATGGTCTGACCGAGGTGCAGCGCGGCATCGGGCAGCTGACGGAAGCCGGCTACATCTACTGGCAGGACGGCGCCGTCTGGTTCCGCTCCACGGACTTCGGCGACGACAAGGACCGCGTGCTTCTCAAGGCGGACGGCGAGTACACCTACTTCGCGGCCGACATCGCCTACCACAAGGATAAGTTCGAGCGCGGCTTCGACCGCGTTATCAACATCTGGGGCGCCGACCATCACGGCTACGTGGCACGGATGAAGGCCGCCGTCGCCGCCCTCGGCTATCCCGGGCAACTCGACGTGGTCATCGGCCAGCTCGTCACGTTGCTGCGCAACGGCGAGGTCGTCCGTATGTCGAAGCGCACCGGCGAGATGGTCACCTTCGAGGAGCTGCTCGACGAGGTGGGAGCCGATGCGGCGCGCTACTTCTTCCTGCGCAGGAGCACCGACCAGCCGCTCGACTTCGACATCGGGCTGGCCAAGGAGCAGAGCTCCGACAACCCCGTCTTCTACGTGCAGTACGCGCACGCGCGCATCTGCTCGATCCTGCGCAAGGCGGCGGGACTCCCCGCGGACGCCGACATCGACGCAGCGGCGGCGG
>Ga0209430_1002177_pt1 | contig 12991 bp, 10 predicted proteins | sample BarGraIncub1133A_FD_184504 | JGI IMG/M metagenome (GOLD analysis project Ga0209430, IMG submission 184504) | Arctic peat soil microbial communities from Barrow, Alaska - Barrow Graham LP Incubations 11-33A (SPAdes) (version 2) | ecosystem: Environmental > Terrestrial > Soil > Wetlands > Peat... | reverse complement strand
GAAATCCAGCACTGTTCATTTCTCCAGGTCTTGGCCCATGCTGTTGGAACATATCCGGCCATAGATTCCGTTCCAACCACTGCGAGAACTGGTGAAAGTATAAACTGATAATTAAAAACAGAAGGGTGAAGAATACGAAATAACCCCATTTTTTGGTATTAAAAAATCGGGGCATCAACACAAACAAGTTGATGTAGAAGGCAATGACCAGAAAAATGTTGTTGGTCAGAATGGGAAGTGGAATCAGTATTGGACTGCCACCAGGACCATTTGGCCCAAAATTCCCTGGCCTAAAAAGCAAAGGCAAGGAAAAAATAACCAGCCAAATAAACAGGTGTATCAGTACTGTCGGCAATGTTTTAAATTTACTGACAGAAATCAATTTAGTATCGCGTAGGTTTTTTGTTTTCATTTTCGGTAAGTTGGACATCCAAAAATACAAAAAGTTCAAACCTTGGCTATATAGTCTCGGTCATACCCGACTATTTATCGGTCAAACGACAAAATCATAGAGTTAAATCCAGTTTCAGATCCTTTCGGTAAACGGTTGTTTCTAATGTTGCAACCAATTCCCCATGCTGATTGGTGACGTTTACCTGATAGTTCCCCAACCGCTTATGCAGAAAACGTTCCTGCGCTTCAGCCGTAAGTATGTCACCCGGGCGGCTACCTTTCAGGAAGTTGACGTGACCATTGATGGAAACTGCCATTTCACCGTGTGAATTGGATGCAACACCGGTTACAAAATCGGCCAGTGTGAAAATGACGCCTCCTTGTGTTACTCCATTTGCATTCAGGTGTTTCTCTGCAATGATCAACCGGGCTTTAGCAAAACCTTTTGAGGCTTCCTTGAGCTCAATGCCCGTCAGGGCAGCATACTGATCGTTCTTGAAATAATCGAAAATATTCATGGATACATGCAATTTGACTTCAAATGTACACTTTTATCGCTAATTTTGGTCTGGAATATGAAACACCCTACCATTGAAAAAGAAATTCTTGCAGCGGCTCCTTCCTACACAGGATGTGTGTTGGAATGTCCTATCCGGAACAGCATGTTCGAACCCGCACTTTGGGAAGAGATAACTGCTGAAACCCTTCGTCTTAGAAATCTGTATGTTGTGGAGGACATCAATAAACTTCCTGGCATCTACGAAATGCGCCAACTTTATAAGAAACTTGGCAAGGATCCCAACCGTTACCGTCCCTCGGCGGAAGCCCTTTGTCGGCGACTTCTTCAGGGTAAGGAGTTGTATCAAATCAACACATTGGTCGATCTGATAAATTTAGTTTCCATTCATACGGGTTTTTCCATTGGTGGGTTTGATGCCGATAAGGTTCAGGGCGAGCTAAGCATTGGGGTAGGGCAGGCTGGTGAACCGTTCGAGGCCATTGGCCGTGGCCAGCTCAATATTGAGGGCTTGCCGGTATATAGAGATGCTCAAGGTGCCATTGGTACTCCCACCAGCGATGTGGATCGCACAAAACTTTGCCTCGAAACGACCAGTCTGCTGATGATCATTCATTCAGCCGGAGGCCCAAAAGGGCTGAACGAAGCCATGGAACTGTCTCAGAATCTGTTACTTCGGTATGCCCAAGCCACAGAGTTGAGAATACTGCGATTTTGAAGTAACTTTGCCCCATGCCTGCCACCATTTCCAAGAATATCGGTTATCACCTACTTGCACTCCTGACCGTTTCGGTTTGGGGAACGACATTCATTTCGACCAAAGTCTTGATTGAAAATGGTTTAACACCTGCTGAAATCATGTTTTTGCGATTTGCAATCGGATATGTTTGCTTATGGGCGTTCACCTACAAACAGCTTTTTGCACATAGCATCAAAGATGAGTTCCTGTTTCTGCTCTCTGGCATGGCCGGTGGTTCCCTCTATTTCATGGCTGAAAATACCGCGCTACGTTATTCGCTGGCTTCCAATGTTTCACTTCTAGTCTGTACTGCACCCCTTTTTACAGCCATCCTGTTTTTTCTGACCCATCGGAAAGAAAAACTGAAATTTAAACTGGTATACGGTTCTGTACTTGCTTTTTCTGGGGTGGCTTTGGTTATTTACAGCGGAGGTTTCATACTAAAAATTAAACCGTTGGGAGATTTCCTGGCGTTGATTGCCGCACTTTCCTGGGCTTTATACAGCCTGATATCCAAAGGCTTGATTAGCCGGTACAGCAGTATGTTCGTCACGCGGAAGGTGTTTTTCTACGGTCTATTGACCATTTTGCCTTTTCTATTGAGCCAACCCGTTCATCCTCCATTAAGTTTGCTGCTAAGACCAGATGTGCTACTGAATTTGTTGTTTTTAGGCCTGATCGCCTCCATGCTCGGGTATATTTTCTGGAGTTTGGCAACCCGTCGCTTGGGCATTGTGCGTGTAACCACCTATATTTACTTCTGCCCCGTCATTACCCTGATTACTGCGAATATGCTGCTGCACGAACACATTACTCTGCCGGCAATAATCGGAGCCTGCCTCATTGTGGGCGGTGTCTATTTGGCCGAAAGAGGGTTGAATTGGAAATTCGGAAGGTAACGTTCCAATCGGTCCATCGCTTTTGTAATATTTTCAATAGAGTTTGCATACGAAAATCGGATGAACCCTTCGCCGCCCGTTCCGAAATCAATGCCTGGGGTAACGCCGACATGGGCTTTCTCCAGGATGTCAAAAGCAAAAGAATAGGAGTCGTTTGTGAACTTCCGCGCATCGCAAAAAACATAAAATGCACCCTGGGGAACAGCTGGAATTTCGAATCCCATTTTTAAAAGCCGCGAAACCATGTAATCCCTGCGCTCATGGTAAATGCTACGCATGGCATCCACGTCCTTGCCGGCTTTGGCTAATGCTGCTTTTCCGGCTTCCTGCGCCGTGCTGGAGGCACAGATGAATAAGTTCTGCTGAATGATCTGGAGTGCCCGGATGTATTCCTTGGGAACAATAGCATAACCCAGCCGCAGTCCTGTCATAGCGTACCGCTTGGAAAACCCGTTCAGCACAAAGGCTTTGTCCGTAAATTCCAGAATGCTGCGTGCACGGCCTTCGTAGACCAGCCCATGATATATTTCGTCCGAAATGATGGGTATGTCCAATTTGGCCAATTCTTCAAAAACGGCATCGTCCACCAGACCGCCGGTCGGATTCATGGGCGAATTAACGAAAATAGCACGAGTTTTGCCAGTGATATTTGCCTTAATGTCTTCGATGCAATATTGAAAATGATTTTCGGGTTTGAGTGTCACCAAAACAGGATTGGCATTCACTGCCAAGATGAAATTGCTGTAACAAGCATATCCCGGATTGGATAGGATGACTTCGCTGCCTACTTCGCACAATGCCATGAGAATCATTAAGATAGCAGGGGAGGAACCTGAAGTGACAACGATGTTTTCCGGATTGACGTTAACATTGTATTCGTTGTGGTAAAAATCGGCAATGTCTTGCCTTAACTTTGGATCACCCAATGAATGCGTATAATGCGTTTTTCCAATATCATAGGCATTTTTAGCCGCTTCAACGACGCAAGCCGGCATATCGAAATCCGGTTCACCCACTTCCAGATGCACCACATCGATGCCTTGTGCCTGCAACTCATTGGCACGTTCGAGTACGTCCATGACAATAAATGGCGTCATGGCTTCCACATTTGGGTTCATTTCTTTGATTTCTTTTTAAAGATGATCGACGCTTTTATTATCTCCGCTTCTTTCCGACTGTCAAAATATCCAATCCTGACCGAGTAATGTCCTTTTCCGTTTATAATCAGTGTTTTATCCAGATATTTTTTGTTGATTAGGTCCACTAGCCATTTCGTTTGTTTACGTTGACTGAAAGTTCCCAAATTTATGGAATATTTGCCATGTTTGTTGCGGAGAATCAAGGGTTCTCCAAGGTATTTGGGTAATACCAGCCCCTTGTACATTGTTTCAGTTGGCTGTTTCAAAGGAATAAGGATCGTATCGATTCTAACACTTGTCGTCGTAGCTTTTATAGCTATGATCGTATCGCTTCTAACTATGGTCGTCGTATCCTTTGGTGCAAGTTTCAATGGTTCACGGATCTCAGTTACTATCGAATCTTTGGAAACCACAGGCTGAATTATAGAGTCAACACTTACCTCTTTTTTTGCAACATTGGGTATCATATTAATCGTTAAACCCTCCACGTAGTCGCCTTCAGATAGCGCCTTGATTTCGAACTCCACCTTTCCAGGTTGACATTGGACATTCAGGAACCCAAGCTGAATGGGGTCGATTTCCATGGTGTATTTTCCAGGTGCAAGATCCATGACATAGAAGTTCCCATCACTCATGGTACGAACAACCGTTTGAAAGTCCTTGTCAACTGCCTTCAGCAAAAGACGAATACCACCTTGTCCAATAGGGTTTCCATTTCGTTCCAAGAATACAGAACCTTCAGCAATGCCCCCTCTGTAGAAAGGTATCTCGATTTGCTTGAATTGATTGGGATCGGCAATGAAGGAGAAGTTGTCTTTGATGGGTACTAATGTCGGATCAGGAATGGCGTTGCGATTGACACTCAGGTTGTATTTGTAATAGCTTTGAAGTTGAGTCAGACGCAGTATGCTGTCACGGCCGATTTGCATGTTGGTGGTACGATCGAGTTTTACTCCGCGGTAGGGCAGGAGTTGATCGCCTATATTGTAATGGCCGTCATTGTTGTTATCAACGAATAAAAGTACGGCAGCTCCTGCTCTTCCGACTTGTTGGCGGTTGCTGGGCACGATTATTTCGTTTGGCATATCCCAACCGAGACTACCGGTCAAGGTTTGTCTGGCAGCGAATTTTTTACCGGATAGGTAAGCAGAAGTGACACTTCTCAAGGTACTTAGGTCAAGTGTTAAGCCCACCCGTGAATTAAATGCACTTGTTTGGTAGTTGTAAACAATACTTGCATCGATACGGCCGGTTTTCAAAAAGGTTCGTGAAAGATCAAATTCCGTTTCCTGCATCTGTTTATTTCGAACATTATACAAAGTTTGAGCTCTTAAGTACATTCCACGAACATAAACGGGGATGCCTGGTTTTCGAGCAAGGGTATATGTCACTGCTCCAGTAAGCAGACCTTGGCCGAAACTGGTGTTATTATTGGAGCTCACAAAATTGTCGCGGTAATTGAACCTGAAGTCGGCTTTGCCGATACGGGCGCTGAAGTCGGTGCGATACGTTGTCTGAGTGCTGTTTGGGAGAATGTAGTGTTCTCCGCCTAACCGAATTCCGGAACTGAAGCTACGAATTCTGATTGGTAAATACAGATTGGAACTCAGGTAATCGGTCGCTTTATAGGAATTGAATATGCTTTCACCGTCAAATCTGGTATAAATGAAATTCATGCTCAGATTGCTGGCATAAATGACACTTCCAGTCAGTCTGTAGAAATTTTTTGGTGCCGCATCCAGGTTTAAAAGATATTGTTTGGCCACTCTGGCTGATAGGCTACCATAATACAACAGGTTATCCGGTTTGAAGGAGTTTCCTAGAAATTGCGTCCCAACCGTACCTGTCAACCAATTTGTAAATCCCATGGCTACATTTCCATGTGCAATCCATTGTTGACCTAAAGAATCGGTGCCATAGTTTTCAGTCTGTCCTGCCTGAATGTTGTAGGAAACGATACCTTTCGGCAAGAAGGTAAAAGGTACCTGCATTTGCTTGTCGGAAACAATGATTTGTCCGGAAGGCGTATATATGCGTAAACTGATTCGGGTGGTTCCGTATGAAATTGGCACATTGAAACGGTAATAACCCAGTTCGTCTGCACGCTTAAACTCTGTTAGCCGCTCATTGACATAGAGTTCTACTTCGGATTCGGGCTCGGTAGTGCCATCAACGACCGTGGTCTCGTACATTTGGCGAGGTTCAATGGGGTCGTTGGTCAGCGCGATACCTTTGATGTTTAGGGGCTGCAGCCCTGTGGTGCTGGTTTGACCGGCCATAATGCCGGAAATAAAGTCGTTGTCACGAATGGCATAACGCCAGCGGAGACCATCGGCTTGGAAGAAATTATAACCTTGGGTTGAGTGCGAACCGTAAACTGTGCCCTGTAAATCACCACCAAGCACTTCCATGCCACCTGTAAAAGTATATCCGAGATTCAGTGCATTTGCAGTATAGTCGGCGTTGATGGAATAATCGATCATGGTTCCGCTGTATACGGAGCGTTTGCGGTCATAACCCAGTGGGAAATCAATTTTGTTAATATCGGTACTCCCCATTCTTTGACGAGCCTGTTCACGTGCTTTTCGTTCCTGTACCGGTAATGTTAGTGTGGTTTCCAGGCTAAGAGCCAATTGGTCAATGTTCACCGTGAAATTTAATCCAAAGACTTCTTCGAATACTTTGGGAGAAAGGTAGAAGTCCAATTCTCCTAATCGAAAATCCTCTGGTGTGAGAGGAAAGGTCTTTTTGCCAAGCTGCACTTGCATGGCTGAAAGGTTAATGAGGTAGGGATTCTCAGGAGTTATGAAATTCCCTCGAATGGTGAAGTTCTTAACATCTGGTTGATAGTTGATTTCCAGAAGACTGAAAAGCTCAATTACAGGAATGAATACAGTATTGTTCTCCGTGTTGTAGATGCTGTTTACATAGACATTGCCAACGGCAGTGTTGTGAAAAGTCAGCAAGACTTCTTCCTGCTGTGCTTCCGTTTTTTCAAGGGAGAATAATAGATAGATAAAGGCAATCAAAACTACCTTTGGAAGTGTTCCAAAGCAAGTAAAAGATTGCTTCATAATAGATTTAAGAATAGTTAGGTGTCTTATTGTATAACGACTGTTTGCTCCTTAACAATGCGCGGCGACTGGGTCAAATCACTTACTTGCATGTCGTTTCGGCGAGTTTCGAAACTCAGTTCGAGGGTGTAGGTTCCTGCTGCAACATTGTCAAGTTTCAAATCCAAGCGACGAATCTCTTCAAAATAGACGGTAGTAGTACTTTGAGTTTCGGCAATTACTTTTCCTTGGGCGTCTTTTAGTTTTGCAAACATGCTTCCAAGGAATGGGGCGTTGCCAGTGCGTTGCAAAAGTGGAAGAATTACCAGAATTCCGTCCTTTTGATTAACATCGATATTTTTGATATCAATACCAGTGTTTACCTTGCCTTTGTGATAGAAAACGGCAGTGATCTGCTCAAAGTTAAAGTTGATCTGCGTGCCGATTCCTTGGGTCACCGTATCGGCAACTTCAACCGACTGGGGCTTTGCAAGTACCTTCATACGCGTAAAATAGAATCCTTCATTTTTACGTTGTTTAGGAACAACCTGCAGTCGAACGGTACGTTGCTCGCCAGCTTTCAGAAGAAAGCTTTTTGGGAAAGCCCTAACCATTGGGTCTAAGGCATATTTCGAATAGGCCACTGAATCGTTATAATTCATGACGATGTTTCCTTCAGCATTGCTACCGGGATAACCAAAAGCGAAATTGATTGTTACTTCATACGATTTGCCACTGTTATTGCTCACAAAAACATTACCAACGCCGTTGTTTTCGTCAATAAAAACGAAAGATGGTGCTAAGGATATCTGCGCTTTCATCAAGCCTGAAAAGCTCCATACTAACAGCAGTACGCCAATGATTTTTAAATTTTTCATAAATATCAAAATTGAGTTAAAATAACCGGATAAGAAGTAGCGCAGATAATTTTTTACTAAGTAGCAAATATACAATTTAATATAATAGGAAAATAGAAAAGGGCAGCGACTTGCCGCCGCCCTTTTTTATCCATAAAATATTGCTTAAATTCTCAATTGTATTCTGCTGATAAAGTAATTTGAGCTGTATGAATTCCAGTTTCCATTGTATTTGTAGCATCAGGAGTTACGGTCGCACCAATGTATACATAAATCTCATCACCTTTACCGGCAACTGTTGTTTCATCTGTAACAACAGTTTTTTCAATTGATTTGTCACCGGCCAAGCCAATGCTGTAAGCAGTAACATAATTTGAAATTGGGAGTTTGGAAGTGGCTCCTTTAAGTAAAAATTCAGGGGGACTAATAAGTTTGTAAGTGATTATTGCATCACCAGATCTTGTAATTAATCCAATACCCGGAGAGACACCTTCGCTCCCCGGTGCATTACCAGATGAAGTTACAACCCCAGCTGTAGTCACTTTTTTCCATTGACCATTGACTTTGTCAACTGTTCCAAACTCCAACGCATGGCTCTCAACTACAGTTATTAGTGATTGTACAGAAGCATTAGCATTCACATTATTCGTTACAGAATTTTGTGCATTAGCACCCACAGCAAAACCCATCATAATGCCGACGGCTGCAAAAAATTTCATTGTTGTTTTCATTTTAATAAGTGTTTAGTTTAAAAGATAGTTAAGTAGTTATTGTATAGGCTAGTAAATTTTAAAATTTCACAAAGGTGTTCAATTTTTTTTTGATTTTATCCTCCTTTCTTCGGTATTTTTGCGAATTAATAATTTTTGTTAATTATATTCAATTGTTAGTCTAATATCCCCAGTATAGGTGGTACCGCTAATTAGAGGTTTTTCAATAGTAGTGTAGACTATTATATAGGCATTCAATACCTGCGGTGAATCCTTCATATTATCAATAAGCAGTCCGCTATTACTAATTGGAAATGAAGCAATGTCACTTGCATTTTCCTTCGGTGGTTTGTTTTTACCATCGTTACTATATGCTAGTACTGCAGTTAGCTTGACGCCAGAACCTGACGCATTTATTAAATAATCAGAATGTTTCAAGGTGGCAATAACCTGTAAATTCTCTGCGCTTGAGATGGTTAATGCATAAGAACCTTCCAATTCCTGTAGGTTTTGGTTCAAATTTGACTGCCAGCTTTGTTCCGATGTCTCCATGTCTGATACGCCTGTTTTTGCAGGTATGTCAATGTCAATCTTGATGAACTGGGCATTGACAGTGAAAGGCAACAAAACCATAAACAATACATAGCTCGCAACTTTCACCCAACTCAGAATAGGATCTGAAATAGAATGGTCCGTTTTGCTACCTGCTATGGAATGTTTCTGAATCATCGTCAATTAATTTTTAGCGTATGACACATGCACATTAATAGTCCCTCTGTATATTCCCGCTGCTGCATCGGAGGGAATAGTACCCAGCGTTCCGTATAAAAATAAATAGGCAGTACCAGTTGGTGCTATATAACCTGCATGACCTGGTGTTGGCGGTGTCGACACGGTCGGTGATAGAGTCAAGGATCTTCTGAGTATTGGGAAAGTCGCACTTGTGAATCCTGTTGCCACTTCTACAGCACCTTTTTTGGCAAGATCTTCTGTTACTGCGCCGAGGTTAGAATATGCAAACTTAACTGCCAATAGGATAGTGTTACTCTCATCCAAGTCGAGTGTACTGGGAGCGTCAATAGTTACAGTTATTTCTTGATCAAGTCGACCGGTAATGGTCAGGATGGCAGTTGCATCATCATTCAGATTGATAGTGACCTTTTGATCCGGGAGGAGAATGTGTTGTTTTGAATTAAAATTTAAATCTCTCGAACCCAATGGAGTAATTAAAAGTCCTTCTGTGGCATACAAACCAAAACTGACTCGCTGTCCCACGACATTACCGGTCAGTAACAAGCTACTGATTACAAATAATGCTATGGTAAAAATCCGTTGTATCATATCAGATGTATTCAATTTCAAGCGTGAATTCTCCTTCATATTTTCCTGGGCGTGCTTTGCTGATGTCAATGATTCCACCCAACCAAAAGTAATATTGACCTAAACTGTTGATTTTCAATGTACGGGCGGCTGCATCGATGGGTTCACTAGCACCTTGATTGTCACTGGTATACCCATACATCTCATATTTTAAGGACAGGCTTCCTTTTCCTGCACTGTTCGGAATCTCAACAACAGGGGCGAAACTTATCCGGAAATTGGCGTCGGCTCTGCCTTTCACCATCATAACTCCAGCTTGGCCATCCCGTTTGGCTGAAACATTGATGATCCCATTGACAGCCATACCTGCATCAATCTCCAAGTATTTAATAGTAACCAATTCAATCTCCGCTTTGTCAATGACAGTAGCCGTTGCTTTGATGCTGACCGAAGTCGTCTTCTGAGCATTAAGTGACATGGTCAGCAGCAGGAGCAAAATGGGCAGTATGTATCTGAGAAAGTTCATTTATATGCTTGAAATTATTTGATTAAAATTGATTTTTTTGTTTCTGCGGTATCACCACTGATAAATTGGATAAAATACATACCAGGAGCCATGCCCATGGCATCCCATGGCAGTTCGGCAACACCCGCAGGATACAGACCATCAGCAAAGGTTGTAATTTTGCGACCTTGTGACGAATAAATGTCAACGTGTACTTTCGCTTTTTGGGGCAAACTAAAACGAATGGTAGTTATCTTTTTGAACGGATTCGGGTAATTTCCCAATAGTTGAGGCTTCGGAGCCATATAATCAATGTTTGTTCCTTTGGAAATGACAATGGTGAAAGGTTGTGACGAGGAACTGCTTCTTAGTGGGGTTGGACTGGAAAGGCTCTTTACAAGTCTCTGTGGAAGTGGAAACTGACCAGCAGCGGTGGTAAGATCTCTCTTTGAAACCGTACTATACGAATAGGAAGATTGCTCAGTCATCGAAATGGCTTCCTCCGCCTGATGGTCCTGCAAACTGATTTTCCAATCGGTTGGCCAATTGTCAGGAAGTGTCCAGTTCAGCGTATAGTTGTTTCTGGAACCGGAGTTGATTATTTGAGCATCATAATACAAGGGTATGGTAATCAATTCGTCTTTGAGCATGGGAAGGTGATTGATTACTAATGGGCTGACATGCTCCTGTGAGCTTAAGGTATACAATTCCAGCCAGTTGTCGCTCATAGGCTCCAGGCGGTACCCATCCCAACGGTCAGGCCCTTTGACTCCATTCTCACTGAAGGAAATAAAGGATGTGGTTTGTAAATCTCCCAATGATAAGGTGATGGGGATGGAAATTGTTTCATCCGCTTGAGCACTTCTCAGGAATGTACCGGAAGTGTCTGTTTTTACATCATTGGTGAAACTCAACGTGGTCGAATCGATGGCATGCGTCCAGAAAGCCTGGAACGGGGCAATTCTACCACTGCCCAGTGTTCCTGTGGTACCATTCCAGGTCAGGTAATCACCATTTCCGCTGAGAGCGGACGGATCCCAAACATAAATGGTATTATCCACGTTTGTTCTTGACCAACCGTTTGCATCCCAGTTCAATGTGCTGGCCGTTGGATTTCCGATGAGATTCCAACCTTGGTCTAAGGAATCCAAATCGTAATACGTCTTATCTGTCGAAGAGGGTGTTTGTGTTGACGCTTTTGTCGTATATGTCAGTTTTATGCCGAATGCGCCGATGCCGTTGTATTTTTCAACTCCTGTCGCCGACATGGTTATTGGGAGTACATCGCCATAATAGGTGCCACTGGAGTCTCCATTCGCATCTAATCTTTCTGCACCATTAAACACATAGTGGAAATACCCACCACCTGGTGTCAGGCTGTCCGTCAGTTTAGCAGGTGCCCTCCAACTCTGTAAGGAAGTCCCGCCGTCCGATTCAAGCCACCACAGAATGTTTGGTTGTAAATACGTTATGGATGTACCGGTGAACCCTTGGGTTTCTAATGGTGACTTAAACATATCGGAAAAGGTCGTTGCAACTGGTGAGGATAACATGCGCCATCCTTTTGCACCGGTCAACTGTCGTTGTACCTCCAGTGTCGGCGTACTCGAACTCAAATTCAAATACCGGGCATCCGATTTCAAAACAATTTTTGAATATGCACCCGTCGAAACAGTTGCACCGGGTTGGAATGTTAAAAGCGGTCCACTCTCCAGCGTTAAACTTGCGCTGTCAAGAACCTGCAGCTTCCCTGCACTTGCAATACTGATGTCACTGCCGCTTATAATGGACGGGAAAAAACTAACGGCAGAAGGTATTCGAATGTCGTCGGTGCTGGTCGGCAGCGTTCCAGAAGTCCAGTTCGAGGGTGTATACCAGTTGTTTGTCGTGCCCAGCCAAGTGACACAATTGAGTTGGCCCAAACCGAAATTACCGAAACTGGTAAACGCTGTCGTGTTGGTATAATTCGGTGTCGTTACAGCGTAATGCGCATTGGTCACACTGTCACCTTTCAGCATTTTTAAATAACTGTTCGGACTACAGTCTGTTCCATCCAAGGTCAGGATAAAGGAATAGCTGCTGCCGCCAGTTTGGGAAAGCTGCCAGTAGCGGGATCCAAATAGGGTGATGTCACTGGGGATGGTTCCCGGTAAGGTGCTTTCAATTTGTTCGGCAGTTACGGTGCTTGTATCCGTCAAGACCTTATAATTCAAGGTCAGCGGACGGTAGTTCACACCCTTTCCGATGGGGAAAACCCGAGCTCCGGTATTGCAAAATACCATAGCCAGCTTGCCATTCACATACCTAGTATCATTGGCACTGGCAATGCTGCCTGAACAATCGACGGTGAGAGTGTTGCTTCCGGTGTTCAGCAGACCATTTGATAGGGTTAGAATACCATTAACTGTTTGGTTGAAGTTCAATGTTGCGCCACTCGAATTGTCTATTGTGAGATTACCAAATGTTGTTGACGATGAACCACCGATCGATTGAGCAGCTGATCCATTAAAGATGACGGTGCTATTAATGTCGAAACTATGCGTTGAATAGTTGGAAGGCAGGGAATTGGTTCCGCCAATCCGTAAGGATGCACCGGAAGCAATGGTCAAACTTCCACCGGGAGTTGAACGATTAATAGTATAGGTTGATAAATCGAGTGTTCCGGATTTGATGTTCAAAAGCCCATTCTGGATAATCTTATTAGCATAGAGTGTTACAGTGTTTCCTGCACTTTGGTCAATAATAACTCCTCCCGTGCTGTTATAGGTCGCTGGAAATTCATTACCTGTAGTTCTGGATTCAGTGCCTTTGTATTGAAGTGTTGAGGAGGTTCCCATCGTAATTGCAGCAGCAAGGGTT
>Ga0209430_1002176_pt1 | contig 12994 bp, 10 predicted proteins | sample BarGraIncub1133A_FD_184504 | JGI IMG/M metagenome (GOLD analysis project Ga0209430, IMG submission 184504) | Arctic peat soil microbial communities from Barrow, Alaska - Barrow Graham LP Incubations 11-33A (SPAdes) (version 2) | ecosystem: Environmental > Terrestrial > Soil > Wetlands > Peat... | reverse complement strand
GAACCGCCGTGTACCGAACGGTATGCACGGTGGTGTGAGAGGTCGGTAGATAAATTAATTATCTACCTCCTACTCGATTTTTAATTATTAAAAGTTAATTTACAATTTAATTTTTAACCATATTAACCACTATGAAATTATAGAAACAAAGGGGAGGTGAAAAAGAATGCTTGACAGTATTTCACTTAGAGTATATGGAATGACCTGTACTTTATGTTCAATTTCAATTGAATGCGCTTTGGAAAAACTTGAAGGTATTATTAATGTAAATGTTAGTTATGCTTCTGAAAAGGCGAAGTTAGTATACGATGATACGAAAGTAGATTTAAATGAAGTTAAGAAAGAAATAGAATTGCTAGGGTTCTCTGTAGTCGAAGGTAGTGAAGAGCAGATTTCAGACAAGGGATTAACTAGAAATGAAATTGAAAGAAATAAGCTTAGAAACCTTTTTATTTTTTCAGCGATACTTAGTTTCCCTATGATGCTTGCTATGATATTAGGTGGTTTAGGTTTTTGTCATGAGGAGTTTGATGCAAATAGTGTAACTAGATTGGGATATTATATTGAAATCTTAAGGTATAAAGCTACATTGCTTCATGATTGGAGATTTCAAATGACATTAGGGACTATTGTTCAATTTACCATTGGATTAAAGTTTTATAAAAGTTCTTTTTATGCACTTAAGGCTAAGAGTGTCACAATGGACCTGTTGGTAGTTGTAGGAACAAGCGCTGCATACTTTTATAGTGTTTATATTGTATTTTTTCAAACTGCTACCTACACACTCGGTATGAGAAATATATACTTTGAAGCATCAACAACCATAATTACACTTGTACTGCTTGGTAAATACTTAGAGTCAATGGCTAAGAATAGAACGTCAAAAGCTATACAGGCCATGATACAACTTCAGCCTAAAAATGCTAAAGTAATAAAAGATGGGATAGAAGTTGAAATTCCCATTAATCAAGTGGCTGTGGGGGACATTATAGTGGTTAGACCCGGAGAAAAAATACCTGTTGATGGTATTATTTTGGAAGGATATTCAACAGTAGATGAGTCTATGCTAACAGGAGAGAGTATACCTATAGATAAAAAAGAAAATGATTATGTAACTGGAGCATCTATTAATAATTATGGAACCTTTAAATTTACAGCTAAAAAGGTTGGATCAGAAACTATGATTGCAAGTATCATAAAATTAGTAGATGAGGCACAAGAAAGTAAAGCTCCGATTCAGAAAATTGCAGATAAAGTAGCTGGATATTTTGTTCCTTTTGTTTTATTTATTTCTGCGTATACTTTTGTAATGTGGTATTTCTTTATTTTACACCAACAGCCTTTTCTTATGGATGAAGCAATTATTAATGCAGTTGCTGTTCTCGTGGTTTCTTGCCCATGCGCATTAGGATTGGCAACACCTGCAGCAATAATGGTAGGTATGGGGAAAGGTGCACAAAATGGAATTTTAATTAAGAATGGGGAGGACTTAGAAAGAACGTGCAAAATTGATACTATAGTGTTTGATAAAACAGGCACACTTACTACAGGAAAACCAGTGGTAACAGATGTTATACTGATAAATGATAAAAAAATTAATTACAACAATGTAAATGAAGTTGATGATGAAGATAAGTTATTATTACTTGCAGCAACAGTTGAGAAACAATCGGAACATCCACTAGGAGCAGCAATATACAAATTTGCAAAAGAAAAATATGGGAAAGAACTTAAGGATGCGGAAAAATTTGAGGCTGCTCCAGGAAAAGGTGTAATTGCAACAGTTAAAAATAATTTAGTATTGATAGGTACAAAAGAACTTTTATCTGAAAATAAAGTAGCATTAAAGGACTCAGAGCAAAGGCTAATTTCACTGCAAGAACAAGGTAAAACCGCGGTGCTAGTGGCAATTAATAGTATATTAATTGGAATTATTGCTCTTACCGATAAGATTAAAGATAGTTCAATTGAGACAGTAAAAGAGCTTGAGAAAATGAATATACAGGTATATATGATTACTGGAGACAATGAAAGAACAGCACTTATAGTGTCAGAAAAAATCGGGATAAAAAATGTTATTGCACAAGTAAAACCTGGAAATAAAGCAGAAGAGATTGATAAACTGAAAAGTGAAGGTAGGGTTGTGGCTATGGTAGGAGATGGTATAAATGATGCACCAGCTCTTGCCACTGCAGATATAGGCTTTGCCATAGGAACTGGTACTGATGTGGCAATTGAAACTGGAGATATAGTTTTGCTTAGTGGGGACTTGAAATCATTAATAACTGCTATAAAATTATCAAAAGCAACAATGAGAAAAATAAAACAAAATTTATTTTGGGCATTTATATATAATATAATTGGTATACCTATTGCTGCAACAGGGCATTTAAATCCTGTTGTTGGGTCTGTAACTATGTGTTTTAGTTCAATTTCTGTTTTGCTAAATTCACTCAAATTAAATAAGTTTAAGCAGTAAATAATAATTCTAATATTTGTAAATAAGTATATGGTAATACCAACTAAACAAACAGGAATAATATAGAAAGATTTTGTTTATCAGTGTTCCCGTTGATTAAGTGCTTTTAATAATTAAAAGCACTAGGTCTTTATAATAAATTTAAAATTATATGGGAAGATTTCTATGAAAGGTACTTATTGGAAAGGAGGAAAATGCAAGTTTTTTAATTAAAATTGGGGGCGTGAAGATGACTAAAAATTTATCAAGAAAAAAAAATGTATTAATTCTTATTATTGCGATTACATTATCATTACCTGTATTTATTACTGGTTGTGGAAAAAAGTCTTCTACAGCATCATTACCAGGAGCATCATCAAAGAACGTAGTAGATGAAATAAAGGCTGATAGTGATGGGCTAATTCCTATTACTACATGGACTAAAACAGATTGTTCATCCACAGTTTATGTTGTTCTTGATGAGAAAGGATTCTTAAAAAAATATGGTTTAAAATCAGTTTATACTGGTGTAACCCAATCAACTGTGCAGATACCTTCAATCCTAAAGGGTGACAATGTAATAGGTGATTTCCATCCCAATACCTATGCAGTGGCTATTGCAGGTAAAGCTAATCTTATAGGTATTGGCGCAAAAGGTGTAGACCCAGCAGCAAATATAGACCCTTCATTACGTCATATGTGGTGGTTTGTAAGTAAAAAAAGTGGAATTAAAACATTTAAACAATTAGTAGATTATAAAAAAGGTAAAAAACTTAAATTTACAACTGGTGCTCAAAACATTTGCACTGACTTTTTAGGTAATAGCATAGCTGATAAGTATGGTTTGCCAAGAGACAGAATAGAATGGGTAACTATGCCAGATGTTCAGGCAATACAATCTTTGACCCAAGGATTAGTTGATGTTGCAGCAGTCCATCCACCATACTATAAAGGAATGGTGAATGCCGGAAATGTAAAAATAGCGGATAGTTTAGATGCTGATCTTGGGCCAACGGCTGGTTTAACAGAGTATGTTGTTAATACAGAGTGGGCAAAAAAGAACCCCAATACAACTAGAAAATTTTTACAAGCAGCTCTTGAAGCTCAAATATGGGCAAATCATAATCCTAAAGAAGCTGCAGATCTAACTGCAAAACATATTGGTCAACCAGTTAGTGGGAATCATTATTATAGTGAAACATTATCTATCCCAAATGATAAATATTTACAACCGTGGATTAATGGATTAGTGACTAATGGTACATTAGAAAAAGGCCAAATTAAGGTCTCAGATTTAGTAACGGACATATATTATAAATCAAAATAAATATACTGTTTACTAAAGGATTTGTTAAAGAAAACTTTGTAAAAACATTGTATTTATAAAGTTTTCTTTAAATTATTATATTAGTGTTTCATATTTAATTAAATTATTATTTTTAGGGAGGTCTTTTTCATGACAATTAGGAAAAAAGTAAGTCTTAGTAAAACATTATCAACAGCATTTCGAAAGTCTATAGCACTAATAATTTTCTTTGCATTATGGCAAATATTACCTACAGTCGGAATAATTAACAGGCAGTTTATTCCCCCTATTGGGGATATTTTGGTGGAATTAGGAAAATTAGCAGGCACAGGAGAAATATTTTTGCATGTAGGAGCAAGTATGTCTAGAGCAATAGAAGGGTTTGCACTTTCTGTAGTGGTTGGTATACCTCTTGGATTTTTGCTTGCAGGATGGTTTAAAACATTTCAAGAACTGTTAGATCCATTACTTCAAGTGTTTTCCCAAATTAACCCATTCACACTTTTCCCTATTTTCATTTTATTCTTTGGAATTGGTGAAATAGCAAAAGTAGCAATAATTTTTTGGGTAGCCATTTGGCCAGTACTCTTCAACACAATTAATGGTGTAAAGACTATAGATCCATTGTTAATAAAAGGAGCACGTGGCATGGCTACACCGAAGTTAGCTCTTTTTTATAAGGTCGTTTTACCGGGCGCAGCTCCTTTGATTTTTGCTGGAATCAAGTCATCAATAGGTACTGCATTTTTAATGTTAATTGCTGCTGAAATGATAGGAGCATCAAAAGGATTAGGTTTTATGATTCTTAATGCAGAGAATAATTATAATATTAAAAAATTATATGCTGGAGCGTTTACAATTGCCGTACTTGGAATAGCAGTAACGAAACTTGTAGTGTTAATAGAGAAACACGTAATTACTTGGAAAGATACTTCAGCTATATAAAAAAGGAGGGTTTATATCATGAGAAGAGATAACACCGTGTTAAAAGAGGATGGTTTTATTGGTGAAGATGAAATAAATATAAAAAAGGTTGCTATAAGAAATATAATTAAAAAAAATAATGAAAAAATTGTAGATGAAAGAACTATTCCTAATAAGAATAATAATAATAATATAAAAATTGTTGCTAAAAATATAACTCGCACTTTTATAGTTAAGAATAGGAAAGAGAAAGGTATAAAAGAGTTTGTAGCAATTAAAGATATTAATTTAGAGATAAATGCGGGTGAGTTTATCACTCTTGTTGGGCCGAGTGGATGCGGTAAATCGACATTTTTAGATGTTCTCTCAGGACTCTCACATCCAACTTCCGGAGAATTATATATAGATGGCAAATTAGTAACTGGTCCTGCTTTAGATAGGGGTATAGTGTTACAAGGATATGCTTTGTTTCCATGGAGAAATGTTCGTAGAAATATTGAATATGGGTTAGAGTTAAAAAAGATTCCCAAAAAACAAAGAAGAGAAATAAGTAAAAAATTTATTGAATTAGTAGGTTTAAAGGGCTTTGAAGATAGCTATATCCATGAATTATCAGGGGGGATGAAACAAAGAGTTGCAATAGCAAGAGCTCTAGCATACGATCCAGAGGTTCTTTTAATGGATGAGCCTTTTGCTGCTGTTGATGCCCAGACTAGGGAAGTGTTACAAGAGGAGCTTCTTCTTATATGGGCAAAAACTAAAAAGACAATTATTTTTATAACTCACAGTATCGAAGAAGCAATATTTCTTGCTGATAGGGTAGCAGTTATGGCAAGTAATCCTGGTTCTATAAAGGAAATTATAGATGTGAATTTAGCAAGACCTAGGAAACTTGGAGATATTAGAACATCTCCTGATTTTAATTTATTAAGTCATAGAATATGGGAGTTATTGAACAATGATGAAGCAAAGCATGAAATCAAAGAGGTAAATCAAAACCGTAATATAGCTGAAGAAATATCACCTACAGTAAATTTATAACTTCAATTCCTAGTTTATTAAATATCATTATAACTTGATTGAATCCGCTTATATGATAATTTTGATGAAGTTAGTGATAGTGCAACAGGACAATCAGTCGTGGTAATAAATAAAGATATTCCAATAGTTCAAGTTAATTTAACGTTATAAAATAAGTTAAGTAAAGGAGAATGAGAATGACTGAAACAATAACATCACAAGCTGATAAAAATTCAGAGGAAAAATTATTTACATTAGATGAGTTAAGTAAATATAACGGTGAAAATGGTAATTATGCATACATTGCTATTAAAGGAATTGTATATGACATAAGCAATATTGCATTACTAAGAAGTGGAAAACATCATGGCGTAATTAGTGGTAATGATGTAACTAAACTATTTCCACATGCTATTAACATAATAAAACGTGTTAAAGTTGTTGGGAAATTGGAGGAGGATAAGTGATCAATATTTATCGGTAGCAAAAATGCCGCAGATAATCCATTGTAATAATCATATTAAAATTATGACTATTACAATGGATTATGAAAAACTAAATACTTTTAAATGTTTACGAAGTTTACCAGACATACTGGAGGCCAAAACAATTTTAAAATTAATTGTGTAGGGTCTCTATTTTTATATTCTAAAATATTAAATGGGAGGTATTTATATGAGTTTATTAACGGATAAAATTGTTCCTGCAAGAGAAGACCGTGTTACTGCATGTATTGCATATGGTGGGTCCGCTTGTGGTTTTGCTAAAAAAGATAAGCCTTGTTTAAGTAATCAAGAGAGAGGGTTTTCTCAGTCTGGACTTTGCCAATTGCTTCCTACATTGGGTATGCTTTTAACTTTGCCTGATACTGCTATTGTTATACATGGGGCTATTGGTTGTGCATCTACTGGTTTTGGCGGGAATATAGGTATTAGATTGAGGCATTTACAAAGAGGTATTCTTAATGCTAAAGATACAGTGTGGGTATCCACTAACTTAACAGAAACTGACGTAGTACACGGTGGTGAAGTAAAATTAGAACGTACGATATATGAAGTTTATGAAAAAATAAAACCAAAATCAATTATTGTTTTGCAAACTTGTGCTCCTTCAATAATTGGTGACGATTTAGCTAGTGTTATTGACAAAGTACGAGAAAAATTAGATATACCGATTGCTGCATCAACTTGTGAAGGATTCAAAACTAAGGTTTGGGCTACGGGTTATGATGTTGCTTTCCATGCTATAGTCCATGGGTTTATTGAAAAGGACAAAGAAGGTCGCCCAGATATAAAGAATGGTAGGGTTGAAGGTCAACGTCCAATTGTAAATATAATAAATCTTGCATCAGTAGGTAAGCCAGATGAAGATGAAATTGAAAGAATGCTTAATGCTATAGGTATAGATGTACTAATTGGACCTAATTTCGCAACAAGAGAAACTATCAGAAAAATGACTCAAGCAGATTTAACAGTAAGTGTATGTCCAACACATGATGATTATTTCGTTGATTATTTACATCAAGAATATGGAATCCCTTATGTATTGAAAGAGATGCCTATAGGTCTTCAAAATACAAAATTATGGCTATTAGATATCGGAGAAAAGGTTGGACTTAAAAAAGAAGCAGAAAAATTTATTGAGGAAGAAACTGCAAAAGCATTGAAAGCTGTAGAGCAATTTACATCTGTTTTAAATGGTAAAAAAGTATTTTTAAGCGCTGGCGAATTTCGCGCACTAGTAACAGGGTCATTGTTTCAGGAGTTGGGTTTACTAATAGTAGGTGTAAATGCCTATCATCATGATAGTTTTGGTGATGAATTTTATGATAGATTAGTTGATTCGCAAGATGGTAAAGATTTTGTTGTTGATATCTCTAATTTTCAACCCTTTGAGTTAACAAATATGCTTAAGAGAATAAAACCCGATTTATTTATAGGGCATGTTGGCGATAATATATGGGCAGCAAAACTTGGAATACCAGTTGTTACTATATTTAGAATATTTGATTATTACATTGGTTATAGGGGGTTTTATGAAGTGGCTAAGAAGGCTGCAAGAATAATAAGAAATCCTTCATTTAATGTAAAATTGTCTCAAAATGTTAAACATCCATATAAAAAGGAATGGTATGAAGAAAATCCTTTTAAATATATAAAATCAGGTTCTAAAGAAGAAAGTGATGTTATTGGTAGTGACTTTAATTTCAAAACATTGGAAGGGGTAATTTAATATGAGTGATTATATAGAGAGACCGCGCTATCAATGCGCTTTAGGCGGAGCGCTAGTAACTATTACTACATTAGACAGGTTTATACCAATAGTACATTCAGCACCTGGTTGTGCATCTAGTGCAGAAGGAGCTGCGTCTACTGGAAGCGGATATTGGGGATCAACTTATTGTAATGGGAGAGCTACACCAAGCACAAATACGTTAGAAAAAGAAATAATTTTTGGTGGCGAAGAAAGACTTAAAGAACAAATAGAATCTACACTTTCAATGATTGATGGGGATTTGTTTGCTGTAATAACAGGATGTATGACAGATATAATAGGTGACGATGTAAGAGGCGTTGTCAATGAATTTAAGAATGCAGGAAAGCCAGTAATCGTTGCAGAAACAGGAGGTTTCAAAGGTAACTCTTCAAAAGGATATGATTATATATTAGAAGCTATTTTTACACAATACACTGAAAAAGGCTTAGAAAAAAATCCTAAGTTAGTAAATCTCTTTGGTCTTATTCCTACACAAGATGTATTTTGGAGGGGGAATCTTATTGAGTTAAAACGTTTATTAAATGAATTAGGATTAGAGGTAAATACATTTTTTACACCTTCAGATATAGTTGAAGATTTAAGGACGGCATCTAAGGCAGCATTAAATATAGTATTTTCTGATGTTCATGGAATAGCGGCAGCAAAAGTCTTTGAAGAAACCCATGGTACTCCATTTATATCAGTACCTCTTCCTATAGGACCTACGGCTACAAAAGAATTTTTAGAAGAAGTGGGAAAGAAGTTTGAAATATGCAGTAATAAGGTTCAAGAGCTTATACAAAAGGAGAATACTTGGTATTACAGTTATGTTCAAAACGTAGGTGATATATATAATGATATTGACTTGCAAAGACATGCAATAATTGTAGGTGATTCTAACTATTCGTTCGCTCTTACAAGATTTGCTGTAGAAGAATTAGGTTGGATACCAGCATATGTTGCAGTTACAGATATACTTGATGTTGATGAAAAAGAGAACGTGAAATCACGTTTTGACATTATCCCTAAAGATTTAAGACCAAATATAATTTTTGAAACTAATACAAGTGAAATAGTTAGTAGCATACTTGATGATTTAAAAAGTACAGACAATGTATATGGTGATCTTCCAATAGCTCCTGCTTTTGTACTTGGAAGTACATTGGACAGAACACTTGCAGTTGAAGTAAACGCAGGATTTTTAAGTGTATCTTATCCAGTAACAAATAGGGTGGTTACTGATCAAGGTTATGCAGGGTATAAGGGTGGGTTAAGGCTTACAACAGATATATTTAGTGTGTTGCTTGGAAATCGCTAAAATTATGAGTAATAAGAATTTAGATGTTAAGATGGAGGTAGAATTTATGACAATTAATTTAAATAATTCAAGTGTAGAAACAAGGGAAAATAGGTTAGGTTCTATTGCGGGTTATAATGGCGATCTTAATGATTTGGCGAATCAAGTTAAATGTGGCACATTAAAAGATAGAGAAAGGTGCTTCACCCAATCGAGTTCTTGCGATGCTGGTTGCGCTTTGGGTCAGCTTGCATCTATAACAGATGTGGCGGTAATTAATCATGCACCTTCGGGGTGTACTGGTATGGCATCACAAACAATTGTTAATCATACACAGTTAGCTGCAAAAAGAGGCGTTCCATATACTACTGTGTTTTTGGGAACCGACATGAATGAACAAGATACAGTTTTTGGTGCTACGGAAAGCCTTAAGGAAATAATAATAAAAACTTATCAAAGATATAAACCTAATGCAATTTTTATAGGTACATCTTGTGTATCAGGTATTATTGGTGAAGATGTTGATAGTATTGTTGATGAACTTAAAGATGAAATACCAGTTCCAATAGCTGCAGTGCATTGTGAAGGGTTTAAATCAAAAGTGTGGGCAACAGGTTTTGATGCTTCTGATCATGCGATACTAACAAGTATTGTAAAGCTACCAAAAAAGAAAAATAATATTATTAATTTTAAGAACTTTAATGAAAGTGCTAGAAAAGAAATAATTAAAATATTTGCTAATTTTGGTGTTAAACCATTTTTCTTGTATGCAAATACTACTGTGGAGGAGCTAACCCACTTATCAGAAGCCCTTGCCACAGTATCAATATGTGGTACATTAGGTACTTACTTAGGAAATGGATTAGAAGAAAAGTATGGAGTCCCATATGTAAAGTCAATAAATCCTTTAGGTGTTGTCGGTTTTGAAACTTGGCTTAGAGAAATAGGTAGTGTTATAAACAAACCAGAGGATATTGAAAATTATATTGAAAAAGAAAGAGCAATATATTTACCTAAAATTGAGGAAGTTAAAAAAGAACTTAAAGGACTTAGGGCAGTTTTGGGTATGGGAGCAAGTTATGCTTTCCAAGTTACTCGTGTTCTTCAAGAACTTGGTATTGAGGTAGTATGGGTAGCATCTTGGCACTTTGATTCTAAATATGATAACGGTGAAATTCCTCCACACTTAGATTATCTAGTAGAAAATTCTCCAAATAATTTTAAGGTTAGTGTAACTGATCAACAAAATTTTGAAATTTTAAATATATTAAATAAATACAAGCCTGATATATATTTTGGAAGACATCCTGGAACTACAGTATGGGCGATAAAGCAAGGTACAGCTGCTTTATTTTTAGGAGATGAATTTAAGACCTTTGGATATAGGGGTACACTAGATTTTGCTCAAACAATACTTGATACAATTAAAAATAGAAGCTTCGAAAAAAATCTTGCCGCAAGAATTACACTACCATACACGCAATGGTGGTATAAGCAGGACAGTTCATCGCTATTAAAAGGGGTGGTAGAATAACATGGCAAAAATATTAGATCAACCAAGATATAAATGTGCATTAACAGCAATGCAGACAGTACACGGGATTACTAGGGCACTTCCAATATTACATTCAGGTCCTGGTTGTGCGGATAAACTTGACGGTGGTGCAGGAAGCTCAGGACATTTTTCACCTCGTGTTTTCCCATGTACTAATATAACAGAAAAAGAAGTGATTTTTGGTGGAGAAGATAGACTGATTGAAATTATAGAGAACTCTCTTAAAATAATAGATGCAGACATTTATGTAGTACTTACTGGTTGCTCTTCAGAAATTGTAGGGGATGATGTAGCAAATATTGTTAAAAAATTTAAAGATTCAGAGAAACCGGTAATATATGCATCTACAGCAGGATTTAAAGGAAATAATTATCTCGGACATGAATGGGTACTTCAAGCAATTTTTGAACAGTACCTGAAGCCTTCTGATAATAAAGTAAAAGGACTTGTAAATATATGGGCTGGTATACCACTACATGATCCATTTTGGCATGGTAATCTTGAAGAATTAGAAAAACTTGTTGAAGAACTTGGATTAATACCAAACATAATATTTGGATATGGTAGAGGCATAAAAAATATAGATAAGGTACCTGAAGCGGAGTTTAATCTTTTGGTATCACCTTGGGTAGGGTTAAATAGCGTTAAACTTTTAGAAGAAAAATTTGGAACACCATATTTACACTATCCTACTTTGCCTATAGGTGCTTTTGAAACAAGTAAATTTTTAAGAGTCCTGGGTGAATTTGCAGGCTTAGATAAAGAAAAAGTAGAAAAAATAATAACAGATAATGAAAAGAAATATTACTATTATATAGAGCGGTTTGCGGATGTATTTCTTGAAAACCGTGTAATGTCAAAAAGATTCGTGATTGTTTCCGATGCTCAGTACTCACTTGCTTTAACAAAATTTTTAGTGAATGATGTTGGCTTGTATCCATCAAAACAATATATAACTGACGATACCCCTGAAGAATATAGGGAAGACATAATAGGTTATTTCAAGGACTTAAATTATGGGTTAGAAGCTGAGGTAGATTTTATACCAGATGGTTATCTTATTCATAAGGAAATTAAAGATACTGACTTTTTTGGGTATCCTTTAATAATAGGTAGTTCGTGGGAAAGTAAAATAGCAAAGGAAACTGAGGCAAATTATTTATCCATTTCATGGCCTGTAAATGAAAGATTGATTATAAATAGTTCTTACGTCGGATATGGGGGCGGACTTAAATTTTTAGAAGATATATATTCTGTAGTACTTACAAGGTTTAATTAGTAAAATCTAATTTAACTTGAAAGTGGATAAACTTTATATGAGTAATGATTATACAGGGGCTGAATCATAACAGATTAAGCATGAGAAGCACAAGGAAGCATATATTATATACAACATATCAATGAGTTTCGAATCTATATGGGGTACACAGTGTTGCCATAAAATACCTTGCTACAATGTGTTATATATTTCAAAAATATTATTTATATTATACGAATAGGTGGTTTCATTTTAGTTATAGATGGTATTTTTGCAATTTTACATATGTAATAATCTTCTGAAAATGCTAACTAAGTGAAGCTAAAATGCTTTCTTAGTTAGCATTTTTTTAACAATATTATTTAACATATCATTTAATTAAATCATCTCCCGAGGAGGTGCAGTATTAATGACTTCATAAGAAGATTTATCCCCTTGTAGACCTTTGGAGTAGATAACAATAATGATCGGGACCCAATTGAAACTGTGGCGAAAATACGTTAATGATTATCAGATGTTAGGAGATAGACAAGCAGTTGGCTCTGGATTAAATTACTTTGTTAAAAGCAAATTCAGAAAGATTAGCTTTCTATAATTATTTATTGACAAAATTATGCGAATGCAATAATATGATAAAAGAACGATCTATACAAAACAAATTGGAATGCTTTAAATTATATATCGCTGAAGTCAACTAGTAAACTGGAGACTGAAACTATTTTCTGAATTATAGAAAATAATTTTGGTCTTTTTTAAGTCTATTTTTGAAGAAATCAATAAAATAGTTGAATTTTAGGAGCTTGTAGAATTCAAAAATAAAAATTGTGGATAACTTTTAAGATTTGGCTTAAAAAAGTGCAAAAAAATACACAACAAAAAACCTTTTGTTAAAAAGGTATGCGTAGCATGTGGAGAGATAT
>Ga0209430_1002174_pt1 | contig 13019 bp, 10 predicted proteins | sample BarGraIncub1133A_FD_184504 | JGI IMG/M metagenome (GOLD analysis project Ga0209430, IMG submission 184504) | Arctic peat soil microbial communities from Barrow, Alaska - Barrow Graham LP Incubations 11-33A (SPAdes) (version 2) | ecosystem: Environmental > Terrestrial > Soil > Wetlands > Peat... | reverse complement strand
AATTTTCGCACATTTCAGAATGGACCATGTACTGGTTTATAGCAGTGAGTTCGTCTGCCAGAAGCGAATTCATAACTTTTACTAATTCTAAATTACCTTTCATAATTGTCTATTTTAAATTTTATTTAACTTTCCAAGATTCAATAGACAATCTTAATAGGCTTAAGATGGAAATTTGTTATATAATAATAGAAAAATGTTACATCATTCCCATGTTTGATCATTGAACCTACTGACAAGCGATGAGAATGATACTGCGGGGAAATTCAACGGACGATAAATTGCTTCAACCTAAATAAATCTTCATTTCGCTGTACGATAAGTATATAACAATTTAATATTTGGTTGCGAATGTCAATATATTCAAGCCGTTTGGCAATTCTTTTTTTTGTATTGAAATAAACGCGATAGTCAGAAACCCCAACTTCTAAATGAATTTGAGACAACCTGATAAAAAAACCTTCGCTGTGTCCAGTTGCACGTTAGATTAAATTTTGTATCGTGATAGAAAGCAGTTTACTGGTCAGGCAAACTATCATGAATAGGGCCCGTCATATCTCCCGGAACAACCCATTTGTCAAATTGCTGTTCTGTCAAAAGGCCTAAAGCCAGGGCAGCTTTTTTCAAACTTGTATTATCAGTATAGGCTTTTTTTGCAATTTTTGCCGCTTTTTCGTACCCGATATGAGGGTTCAATGCTGTCACGAGCATCAATGAATTATTAAGATTCTCTTCAATTCGCACAAGATTGGGTTCGATTCCGGTAACACAACGATCATTAAAGGATTTACAGGCATCTGCCATCAGTGTAATTGATTGTAATAGAGCATTTATCATCACCGGTTTAAAAACATTGAGCTCGAAGTGCCCATTTGAACCTGCAAAAGAAATGGTGGTGTCATTGCCCATAATCTGGGCGCAAACCATCGTCATTGCCTCTATCTGGGTAGGATTTACTTTGCCGGGCATGATTGACGAACCAGGTTCGTTTGCAGGGATCGTTATTTCGCCGATTCCTGAACGCGGTCCGGAGGCCAACATTCTGATGTCATTTGCTATTTTCATTAAGCTAACAGCCAATTGTTTAATTGCCCCATGCGTTTCTACAATGGCATCATTTGCTGCCAGGGATTCAAACTTGTTTTTAGCAGAAATAAATGGAAGGTTTGTCAATTCAGAAATAGTGATTGCAACCTCCTTTGCATAACCCTCGGGAGTATTCAATCCCGTACCAACAGCACTTCCTCCCATTGCTAACTCTGAAAGATGGGGTAACGTATTTTTCAATGCTTTTATTCCATGTTCCAGTTGGGATACGTATCCTGAGAATTCCTGCCCCAGCGAAATCGGGGTTGCATCCATAAAGTGCGTACGGCCTATCTTTACAATTTTGGCCATTGCAATTGATTTTTCCGTCAAAGTTTTTAACAGTACCTCGATTCCCGGAATTGTTTGATCAGCAATCTTTCGGTATGCTGCAATATGCATGGCGGTCGGGAACGTATCGTTGGATGATTGTGACTTATTCACATCATCATTTGGATGAATAAACCTGTCGCCCTCGCCTAATTTGTTACCAAGCAACACATGGGAACGATTTGCGATCACCTCATTGCAATTCATATTCGTATGTGTTCCTGAACCTGTTTGCCATATAACCAGCGGAAACTGGTCATCAAGTTTGCCGGCTATAATTTCATCGCAAACCTGAGAAATGATCTCCATCTTATCGCCGGGTAATAATCCAAATTTATGGTTAGTTATGGCTGCCGCCTTTTTCAGATATCCAAACGCATGAATAATTTCAATAGGCATAGATGCGGGTGGACCAATTTGGAAATTCAGTAAGGAACGTTGCGTTTGTGCTCCCCAGTATTTGTCTGCAGGAACCTGTACTTCGCCCATTGTGTCTGTTTCTGTTCTATAACTCATAACCCATTAGATTTTGAATTGCTATTTGGCGGTTGTTCTATTGCCCGTAACGGTATTTACACTTTAAAAAAGTCTCTAACCTGCATTGTGAACAATCTCATTTTCTTGATTGTTCGCAGATTTTAGAAATTATATTGCTTTAGACTTCCCGGGTTCCAAAGAAAAGGAAGAGAGTGATTTCAATTTATTTGCCGAAATCACAAACCCGGATGCCCCCGGTTGATTACCGAAACGATTCATTCTGCATTACGGCTAGGCTCCGTCCAGACTTCGGCGAACAGCTCAACAAATAGTTTATGCATATAGCAATTGGCTTTTGGCAGCTGGCAGCGGGTATGATAGTGCTGACTATCTGATACTAATCCTTTAAAAAATAAGATAACACCTGATTTTTTAGTAAGCGAGTCTGCCAGTCGCTATAAGCCAGCAGCAATCATTACAAAATCCAATTACCCATACCAAACGTCATTTTTTGCATAAATAAAGCATAGCCTTTGTTCTGATCCAATTCAAGTTATGAAAAACAGACCAATGTGTGAATCTTGTAACTCTTTCTCTGAATTGTGTAACAGTTTTGTAACCAAACGATCGCAACTTTACATTGTCAAATTCAAATAATTTTAAATATAATATCATGGGAAATCTACTTTATCTTATCGCAGTAATTTTAATCATAGGTTGGGCAATTGGTTTCTTCGCTTTTCAGGTTGGCGGAATCATACACGTTTTGTTGGTCATTGCAGTCATTGCAATCATAGTAAGAGTTATCCGCGGGTAAATCACGGTGGGGCTTTTCAGCATTGAACTGTTGAAAACCGTTGGCCAATTCAATTTTTTAATTGGGTTTTTGATTCCTTGAAGGAGTATGCCAGGGAGTTAAAGACTGTGCTATGAAGATAAAAAGGTTAAAAAAATGAATTTAAAATTACTGGAGACCTTCGGGCTGAGAAAAGAAAGGGATACCTTCACTGTTGTACGAAGCAATATCGAAGATGACTCGGTATTTAACGGCACCAATATTTGGGTGCTGTTTTTTGCAATTCTTATAGCATCCTTAGGATTGAATATCAATTCTACTGCAGTGGTTATAGGCGCCATGCTCATCTCACCGCTTATGGGACCTATCCTGGGTGTGGCAGTTGGGCTGGCGATAAACGACCTTCCATTAATCCGCAAAGCATCAGTCAATTTTGCACTGGCCGCATTTATCGGATTAACTGCATCAACCATTTATTTTCTTTTATCACCCATCCAGGATGCCCACTCCGAAATTCTTTTAAGGACACAACCTACGGTTTTTGATGTACTGATCTCACTTTTTGGGGGATTTGCAGGAATCATTGCAATTTCCAGCAAACGCAAAGGAAATGTAATTGCAGGTGTAGCCATTTCTACAGCTTTAATGCCACCTCTTTGTGTTGCTGGATATGGATTGGCTACCTGGCAATTGAGCTATTTTTACGGGGCCATGTATCTGTATCTGATAAACAGTGTTTTTATTTCTGCAGCAACTTTCATCACTGCCTATTTTTTAAAATTTCCGGTAAAAGAATACGATGACCCAAAATCAGAAAGAAGTGTAAAAAGAATTGTGTGGCTGATCATCATCTTAACCTTAATTCCCAGTATATACCTGGGACATGATCTGGTTACTCAAAACAGATTTAATAAAAGGGCAAATAAATTTATTGAGTCCGAAGCATTGTTCCCGAATGATTACTTATTGAATAAAAAAATTGACGCTAAAAATAAGCAAATCATCCTTACCTTAGGCGGAAAGGAAATTACTGAGACTGAAATTACCGAACTTCAAGACAAGTTGAAATACTATGATTTGGAAGATGTTTCCCTTGAAATAGAACAAGGATTTGCCTTCCTGAAAGAAACCAAAACGGAAGAGCAAATAGGTCTTGTTTTGCAGAAAAATGAAATTGCGCGGAAAGAATTGCAGGAAAGAATGGACAGTGTTGAAAACCAATATTTTATAAGCCGGCAGATTTATAAAGAAATAAAAGTACAGTATCCTGAATTAAATGAAGCGATTATTCATCCGGTTGCAATCAACAATGATACCTTACAGGCTTATAATACAAAATTGCTGGTGTTGTTGAATATTAATAAAAAACTAAGCAAAAAAGAGAAGAAAAAGCTGGGTGACTGGCTGAAAGTGCGAATGAACAATAACGGTATCAGGCTTTTTATTATCAATAGTAAAGACAACTTTTAAAGTAGATTTATTTAGACTCCTCTTTCCGGACATTCTGGTCAGCTTCTTTTCATTCAATGATAGCTGGTTGGAAAAGAACGATAGAATTTTTTAAAAAGAAGCTGAAATAATCGCTTAATCAGAACAGCGGGAATAAAAGTCCTTTTTCCATTTCTGAGTTTCTCCTAAAAACAAAAAATGCCACTAAGACTCCAAAACACCAATCCCCAAAATTTGGGACACCAATAAGTCATATTTAATACTTTAACCTTTGTGTACTTTGGTGTTTCCGTAATTTGGTTATATTTTATTCAGGAAAAACTCAGGGATGAAAATAGGACACCTGCTCCTTCCCGATCATCAATCATTCATCATTGCGGCTACGCTCCTGCCAGACTTCGGCAACCTGCTCAACAAATGGTTTGCAATGATTGAAAAACAGCTTGTAACCTTCGCATAAATAGTTCAGACCCGGCGCTCCATCGGGCGTATCGGTAAAACGATCCTTCGGGCAGGCACCATTGCACATCTCCCTCACATTGCATTGAATGCAATAGACAGGAAGGGTGGTAAGTTTGGCTTGCCCGAATGCTTTTTGTGCGGGACTTTCAAGAAGTTGTTTCAAGGGTGTTTCGTGAATATTTCCCAACAGATGTCCCTCGTTCACAAAATGGTCGCACGAGTAAAAGTCGCCATTGTGCTCCAGTACCGGCACTCCGCCGCAGGTTCTTTTAAAAATGCAAAGGGTATGCTCCAAACCGAAGGCTGTCCGGAGCGCCTCTTCAAAGATCTGTATCTTAAGTATTCCAATATCTGACCTTTTCCATTCATCGAATATCGTACAAAGGAACTCCCCGAACGCTTTTGCACTGACGGACCGTTCAGAAACCAGTTTCCCGGTTAAAGTCAGTTTCTCAACCAGCGGCAGAAAAGTTATAAATTCAGCCTTCAGGCTTTTGAAAAAACGATAGATCTCAAGCGGATAGGATGCATTCGCCGAATTCACCACGCAGAGTATTTCAGATGGAATCCCATATTCGTGTAAAAGCTTGTAACCCCGTATCACTTCATTGAAACAGGACTCCCCATCTTTCCGGAAACGGAAGGCTGAATGAAGATTTTCGGGTCCGTCGAGACTGATTCCGACGACAAAATGTTCTTTTTTCAGAAACCTGCACCACTCGTTGTTGAGTAAAGTTCCATTGGTCTGTAATCCGTTGACGACAGTCCAATTTTCGGGAAGATGTTTTTGTTGAAGTTCCACAACACGCTGAAAAAACGGTAATCCGGCCAGGGTAGGTTCGCCGCCATGCCACGAAAAGAAAAGTTCCGGTCCGGAAGATGCGCTGATATGCTGAATAATATATTCCTCCAGCAAATCATCTGTAATGCGGAACCCTGCTTCACCGGGATAAAGCTGCTGCTTTTCGAGATAATAGCAATATTGGCAAGCCAGGTTACACACGGCACCAACCGGTTTTACAAATACCTGAAAATCATCCATCCGTTTTTCTTTAATCGTTCCTAACTATTGCGTAATAGTACCTTTTTGCAGATTTGGCTTTGTAAACTTACAGTTTTTAGATTAAAAGATGGACACTATCACAGATCGTGTGGGTGAAATTTGCAAACAGCATGGTTTATGCAATGAGTAACTGGCTATTGGCAACTTGCAGCTGGCATGATATTGCTAACTATTTGACACTAATCCTTAAAAAAGTTAACCCCTGATTTTTTTAGTAAACGAGTCTGCCAATCGCCAGGAGTTGATTGCCAGTTGCACTTAATGCAAGATCAAATTACTCCAACCAAACGTCAGAGCGCCTCTATTTTTACTACTTTGCAAGCGCTGCGTTTTTGCGTGAACCTAAAGGCAAAGTCGAGCAATGACGCTAAAGACCGCAATGAAAAGAACACGATATTATATATTGGCCAATACTTAACACGATATATTAAAATCTAATTCTAAATATTTCGGCTAAGATTGAAACAAAAACCAACCCTTATTCGTATTCAGTCTAAATAAACACACTCGGTTTATTTAGCTATTGACTTCAGTTACGAAATTTCAAATGAACCTCCCTTAAAAATGAGCTTCGCTATAAAAAATCATTCAATTATTTTCTAATATTCTAAAATCAGGATTATGACGACTGTAAATGCTTTTGCAGCTGACGCAGCTGGTGGTAAATTAAAACCCTTCAAATACGAATTACCCGAATTAGGAAGTGACCAGGTAGATATAAAGGTCCATTATTGCGGAATCTGCCATTCCGATCTGAGTATGCTTAACAACGAATGGGGAATGACTCAGTATCCGTTCGTTCCCGGACATGAAGTTGTCGGCGAAGTTATCGCAATTGGTAGCGAAGTGAAGAACCTGAAAACCGGAGATTTAGTCGGTGTCGGATGGAATTCATCTTCTTGTATGCACTGCAATCAGTGTATGGAAGGCAATCATCACCTGTGCGATACCGTTGAAGGAACCATTGTTGGTCGTCATGGCGGATTTGCCGATACCGTCCGGAGTCACTGGTCATGGGCAATTCCGCTTCCCGAAGGGATCGATATGCAGAAAACAGGACCGCTTCTTTGCGGCGGAATTACCGTGTTTAGTCCGATTATTCTGGCAGGTGTAAAACCAACCTCAAAAGTCGGCGTGATCGGCATTGGCGGACTCGGCCATATGGCATTAAAGTTCCTGAATAAATGGGGATGTGAGGTGGTGGCATTTAGTTCACATCCGGATAAAAAAGACCAGATACTTGCGATGGGCGCTACCAAAGTGATCGATTCCAAAGACCCTAAAGCGTTAGACAGCATCAGAGGCAGTTTGGATTTCATTCTGAATACCACCAATGTAAGCCTGGACTGGAATTCCTATTTATCAACACTCGCACCCAAAGGGAGGTTTCACAACGTAGGGGCAGTTTTGGAACCGATGGCGATACCCGCTTTTTCACTGATTGTGGGTGAAAAATCTGTTGCGGGAAGTCCTACAGGTAGTCCGGCACTAACCCGGACGATGCTCGACTTTTGTGTCCGCCATACTATCTATCCAATCGTTGAAGAGTTTCCGATGGCGGAAGTAAATGAGGCGCTTGAACACCTTAAAAAAGGCAAAGCGAGGTATCGGGTCGTTTTAAAGGCCTGAGAAATTGCTTTTGCAAACCCTTTTCAATTTAGAATTTTTTTTTCATCACTTAATATCAGCATTATGACAAACGTAGATTTGATTAAGCAGGGGTACTCCAATTTCGCCACAGGTAATGTGGAGGCTGTGTTGGCTAATTTCCACCCAAAGATTGAGTGGAACGAATGCAAGGGTATGCAAGGCACGAAAGGCGATGGCTTGTATATTGGGATCGAAGCAATTGTAACAAATGTTTTCATGAATCTCCCGGTTTACTTTGATGGATTCAATATTGCAGTAACTGAAATATTTGGAGCCGATGATAAAGTTGTAATGATGGGGCATTACCAGGGAACGAATAAAGCGACCGGTAACCCTTTTAATGCCAATGCCACCCATGTATGGACTTTAAAGGATGGAAAGGTGACCCACTTTTTCCAGGCGGCGGATACCGCGACGATTAACAGTTAAGTTATAAGACTGAACGAATGTCTTATTCCCATTTGTTGTTTTAAATTGTTTGAAAATTTCCCGGCAGGGAAAACAGGTCGGTAGAAATGTCGTTTGAAAAGTATTGTATTGTCCCGTACAGGACAACAGACCAATCTATATTTTATATTTCTACCGACCTTAAGTTCCTTACGGAACAAAAAAACAAAATTCTACACTGTGAAATTACAAATGTCCTCCACAAAATATAAGATCTCCTCCATGAAAATATAAATGTCCTTTGCAAGATATAAACCTGCACTCACGTAATTGTTAAATGCACTCGCAAGATATAAACCTGCACTCACGTAATTGTTAAATACACTCGCAAAATATAAACCTGCACTCACGTAATTGTTAAATACACTCGCAAAATATAAACCTGCACTCACGTAATTGTTAAATACACTCGCAAGATATAAACCTGCACTCACATAATTGTTAAATACACTCGCAAGATATAAACCTGCACTCACGAGATTGTTAAATACACTCGCAAGATCTAAGCCTGCACCCGCGAGATTTTTAAATACACTCGCAAAATATAAACCTGCACTCACAAGATTGTTAAATGCACTCGCAAAATATAAACTTGCACCCACGAGATTGTTGGATGCGCCTGCTTTCTCCAAACTCCGTTTCCATATCTGTAAAAATCCCCGCAGGAAGACTGAGATTTCCTGCAGGGATATTACCGGTTTTGGTGAACGAATTCATTTACCCGTTTCGTCAAACCATTTTGCTTTTGAATATTCCTTATTTCTTCTTTCTAAATGTAATACCGCTAATTGATTTGTATTGCGTACTGGTAGCTCCGTAAGCCGATTTGACGTAAAGTTTAGAATCCATTGCAACATCAACTAACCCGGTTTTAGCGCCATAAAGAACGATATCGCGTAGTTTACGGGCGGCTTCTAATTCGGCCTCAGCCGTAATACAAGCAGAGTTGACCCGTTTTAAATCATCGAGCCGCTCGCTGATAGCCTCCACCGTAAGATCAGTTTCATTTGTTTTGTAGCCCACTATTGCATTCACCAACAAAACTAAATTCCTGTAGTTTTCAATTTTAGTGTTAAAAGAACTGTTACGCATTTTGTTCGTCCTCGCAGATTCCTCTTCATCGCTGCCTTCTGCTGTTTTGGCTGGCGGAACAATCTCTGTTGCACGCTGGTTACGGTATTCGCGAACAATAGAATCACCATGTTCGATCGTTTGAGCCGGTGCATCTGAAATTCGTACCGCATTCACAAGACGTGTTACGAAAGGGTCGAGTGCGTCGAAAGCGATGTTTCTCGTTGTAGCGATGTCTTCGCAGGCACGTTCAGCCAATGCCACCCCTAAAAGTGCCTTATCGCCGCTTACTTTGACTTGTTTCTGGTTCTGAATTGAAAGTCTTGCATCCGATGGATTAAACGCGGGTTCGAAGGTGATTGCCTTTTCCGTAAAAACTTCCATGTTGTCTACATTCTGCTGATTACTTCTTTTGTTTGAATTCATAATTTCTCAATTTTGTAGGTTTATATATCAATTTTTAGAACTGCACTTTAAAAATGTAATTCAAAACTACAAAAGGCCATTTTTAACTAAAGCATAATAATCGGATATTTCCGTTTATATCCGGAACTAACCGGATATAATTGACTAAGTTGGCTTACTTGAAATTTTTTCTGTCCTTATTTGTTTATTTATATTTTTCTTTTTTATTTTAGGATGTCAAAAATTAAAATTTGGAGTTAATAATCAAAGTCAGAAGAAGTCCCGCGCAAGCGGGGCTTCGGTTTTATCCCGAATACAGTACACAACCTTGCAGTATTTTTAGCGAGCCATAGCAGCGAAGGATAATAACAGATGTGGGTGGATCGTCTGCCTAAAAGTAATCCAACTTACAAAAATGAGATTTTTTGCCACCAGGGCTCCTGGTCACCAATCCCAAAACTTTGGGACACCAAATCTGATAATCAATATTTTAACTTTTGTGGAATTTGGCGTTTTTGTGATTTGGTGGCATTCTTATATTTTCGAAAGAGATATGAATACGAATGCCCTAACCTTAAGCGGTGTGCTGCGAGCAGTTGCACTGAATGATTATCCTTCTTTGTGCGGACCTCCTTCCAATGAATTTTAGCACTTGGATTCAAATATTTTTAGCTTTTTATTGGTTATTGATATATTTCTTTTTTAACTTTGATCGTCATAATAATTTAGGATTTAAATTAATAATTGAGAAGAAGCTCCGGGAAACCGGGGCTTCGGTTTTTATCTGGATAGCTGAGAGCCGCAGCGGCGAAGGATAAAAGTGTTCATCTTTGAGAGACCCCCTACTAACGAATTACATCTAATCGATAAAAAAAATTGTTCCGGATTTGTTATTTATATTTCCATTTTTTAATTTTGCTAAGCATTCATAAAAAAAAGTTTTAAAGATTAAACGCAAACCTAAGAAGCCTCGTGAAAGTGGGGCTTCTTTTGCATCCGGATATGAGGTTCCGAACCATCTGCAATGTTCTGTGTACCGAAGCGGTGAAGGATCATTTTATTTTTCCCGGGGAAGTTCCAATGCTTAGACGAATTAAAACGATTGGACAAAAATATCTTTCTTTTTATTGGTTTTTGATCTATTTCTTTTTTAACTTTGATTACTCATAATTAAAAATTTAAGTTAATAAACACGGAAAGTAGCCTCGGGAAACCGGGGCTACGATTTTTACCGGGAATAACCGAACCATACGCGATGTTCTGTGAGATGTTGCAGGTAAGGATATAATGATACTTCCCACTGTTATGAGAAGGGTACCTAAGTGATCACCCAGGTACCCTTCCAGACAAATCTATTTCAAGTTATAAGAGTTTAAAAGGATCGAACGATTCCATCAAATCCTCCTTCCATCAGCGGGGATGTTAGTTAGTAGGGGCGTTTAATGTGTATTTCCATTTCGATGAAGAGAACTTTTTACCCTTTGTAAGAAGATGAGTACCTTTTACAACAGCGAAGATTCCAATTCCTGCCAACGGAACTCCAAATATAACGCCAAGAAATCCATAACCGCCTTCAATTAACCCGGCTACAGTAGCCGTAGCCCCAAAGCCGCCAACAATAGCTCCCGGAATAATCAGTGAGATGCCATTAATTTGAGTTTCGACTGTTTGCGAGTTTAATTCCTGAACCTGGCTGATAAGGATGGTGTCAGCATTTACAAGAAATGATTGATCGGAAAGAACTTTAAGGTGACCCTTGTATTTTTTACCATTTGTAATAACGTGAATTCTGGAGCCTTCCTTGATGGTTTTGGAATTGTGGCCGTTGTATTTGGTGACTTCCAGGCTACCTTTACTTTGTGCATTTGCCCCGAAAGCAGTAAGCATAAAGAAGCAAATGACTATACATATTTGTTTCATAAGTTGTATTAAAATAAAAATATATTTACTCATTATCGAGTATGATAGTTATTACGAACCCTAACAGCTAAATGTTCCAACTATAAATTTATATTAAATTATATAACCAATATACGATTGACTTTTAATTACTTAATACTGTATATTATTCCGCTGGCTAAACGTCGGAGTTCGTGAAGTATTAGAATTCGATATCAGATCTTAGCAGTCACTGTGCTGATATAGGCAGATCAAGGCGGTGCTAATTGTTAACAGCGGAAATGGATAGGCTTCGCAGAACCTGGCATCGTTATTTGAAACGGTCCAACCTTTTTCAATGAATTTTCGGTTAAAATATTTTTGTATTTTATTGGTTTTTGATGTCTTTCTTTTTTATTTTTGGAGTAGAATTTACATTAATAAAATTGAACCATCATTTTGGAAGCCTCTGGTTGGGAAACCCGAGGCTTCCTTTTTTGTTGGGAATTCAATTACCGAACCTTGCGCGGTGTTCGGCGAGGTGTTGCAGCGAGGGATAAAATTGTTTTTCCAGGGGTAGAAAGATGGTTTTATGCTCGTATTGCAGGATTCCGGCAGCAGGATTGAAATCGTTTAGTTTGGGATGGACCAATAGCCTGTAATCAGCATCAATTGAAATTAATCCTCTTTTTTAAAGTTTGAACTAAATAACGGTGAATCCTATCTTTTTTAGAAGTTCAAAAGTTGGATCATAAAACTTAGATTGTCTGGTAAAATCTTCTAAATCCCCTTGCGGAACAACAATTACCATACCTTGACGGGCACGAGTAAGCAAAACACGATATGCATTTTTCAAATACTTCCTTCGTTCAATATTATTTATATTCTGCCATTTATTTCCTCTGAATGATTTATAGATCCAACCATCAGGATTATATTGAAAATCACCATCCCAGACCACACATGCCCAATCGAGTTCTAATCCCTGAACATGAAATTCAGTCGCCACATCTTCTAGATAATAGGATGAGCGAACATCATCTTTATTGTCTAAAAACCAGTGAATGGGATCAATTGGAGACTTTACATCAATCGCAAATGGTTTTAATCGTTGTGCTTGAGAGGAAACCACAATTCCATATCGTTCACTTCCACGAGCTTTCTCTTTCAACCATTGTTTGGCTTTTGTAAGATCGCGAGTAATGACAATTGGATAATTTGCACTGACTTGTTGCAATGTAGTTTGAGCTTCTTGAATGTTCAAGTCAAGTAGTTGTTTAACAAGCAACGAAACATTTTCTGCTCGAAACGATCGCATTGAAACAGCTAAATGCAAAGATTCGGAATATTCAACATTTGATCGATTCTTAATTTTTTTAAGAATTACTTCGGCGTTGTATTCGCTATCAGATAGCTTATCAGAAATATAAATTTTCCATTTGGGGAAGGAACGCTCAAGCGCTTCTATCCATTCGCTAATTCCAGCTTCACCCGTATTTATTTCTTGACCACCCCCAACTAGACAAACAACTACAGCCCAATCGGGATGTCGATCGAGACAAGAGATTAGAAATTCTGGTTCGGATTGATTAAAATCGGGCTTTTGCTTTTTTTCCCGCATAAATTTAGCCGTCTGTTCTAACGTCCAAGCTCTCTGCGCTTCATCAAATAAGGCAACATGTTCTATAGGTGGTTTATCATCTTTCAAGCTATCATCTCTAAAATGATGCACAATTTGAATGAATGCTTTTACCTCACTTCGCGCTTCACCTTTCTTTAATTTCACTCCTTTTTTACTTGCCCTAAGCACTTTATCACGAGCTAAGGCTTCTTGAAGAATTGCAACAAGTGGGCCATTACCAGAAAGAAAAACACTATAAAGCTCACTGTCTTTGTCTATGTGAG
>Ga0209430_1002172_pt1 | contig 13025 bp, 9 predicted proteins | sample BarGraIncub1133A_FD_184504 | JGI IMG/M metagenome (GOLD analysis project Ga0209430, IMG submission 184504) | Arctic peat soil microbial communities from Barrow, Alaska - Barrow Graham LP Incubations 11-33A (SPAdes) (version 2) | ecosystem: Environmental > Terrestrial > Soil > Wetlands > Peat... | reverse complement strand
AACTTTAAGGAAAATCCTATTCCTATATATCAAACAGGCACAAGCGAAAAGGATGTTCAATTACATTCAGAACTTGATACACAGGAAAGAAATTTGCAAAACGAAATTGGCATCCGCAAAATCCGGCTTTCCAAGCTTCAAAGTTTAAATACTTCAACAACGCAGTACAAAGAAACTGTATTAACTCAACAGAAAAGATTAGAACCAGTAAGTTGGTTCAAGGAAAAACTCAACCATGAATATTGTCCATTTTGTGAATCAAAAAATGAAATGGCACAAAAGCAGATTGAATCTTTGGAGGTATACAACAAGAATCTGGAAGTTATTTCCAATGCAGTAAACACGAAAGATGTGAACCTTGATAAAGAAATTTCTGACATCAAAACCGAAATTAGAGACCTTGAAACAAAAGTTAATGCCAGTAGAGATATTTTAAGAGATATTTATAAAAAGTCATCAGAGGAAAATAACAAACGGCAAATCTTTGAAGAACTATATAAGTTCATAGGACGGCTTGAACAAGCATTAGAAAATGTGGTATCAACTAATATTGACAGTTCACTTGATAGGCAAATAAAACTTCTTCAACTAAGCATAGATGAGTTAAACACTAAGTTGAGAGAAATAAAAGCAAGTAACAATCAGCAAACTATTTTAAAAAAAATCTCATTGCTGATTTCTCACTATGTTTCGTTACTTGATATTGACCGACCAGGCGACCCTGTTGAACTTGATATAGCAAATCTTACATTGAAAATCCTTTCTACTGATTCAAACCGTGCTGACTTTTTATGGGAAGTTGGTAGTGGTGCAAATTGGATGGGCTATCACCTTTCTGCAATCTTTGCACTTCATGAACATTTTTTATCACTCAAAAGTAACTTCGTTCCATCTTTTGTCTTGATTGACCAACCTAGTCAGGTTTATTTTCCTAAAAATTTTCCTACAGTTTCTGCCGAAGTAAAAAACTTTAAGGGATTTGCTTCAAATTCAAAGTCAGACGACCTCACCCAAACAAGAAAAATTTTCAAAGCAGCAGCAGATATTATTCAAAGAACAGAAAGCAAGTTGCAGGTAATTATAGTTGAACATGCCCCTGAAATTACTTGGGAAGGAATTCCTGAAATTCACTTAGTTGAAGAATGGAAAGGCGACAATGGATTAATTCCAAAATCTTGGTTTGACTAAAATGAAGAATCTAAACACACTTCATGAAACAGTTGCGGTTGTTCTGTTAAGCCACAGGCAGGTCGGAAATAAACAACTATAAACATTTAGACATGAATACCGAAAAATGGAATGAAATCTGCTTTTTACTATCTGAGAATGTACAGAAAGATATAAGCGAACATATGTTTGAGCAAAACATCGTTCAAGCGCTTAGGGTTCTTGAATGGAAAGAGTTTCTAGGTGAAATTGATATTCGACCTTCATTGCAGATAGGTGCTGTAAACCGGATTACTCCGGATATCGTAATAAAATCAACTGGAAATAAAAAGCTTTTTGTAATCGAAATCAAACAGCCAAACATTCCATTTAACACCAAATTTCAACAACAGCTTTTTTCATACATGCGACAATTGAAATTGGAATATGGAATTCTCGTAGGTCAAAGCATCCAGCTTTTTTACGATGGAGAGTTAGTTAAACAAGATGATCCTATCTTACTTGATACTATAAAGTTTGAGCGGAATAGTGAAAAAGGCGAAAAGTTTGTTGAAATGTTTTGCAAGGATAATTTTAATCCAGTTTCTTTAAAAGAATACGCCATTCAAGAACTTAAAAAGATTAATCTTAAAAAGGATTTTAAGCTACTGAAAAATAAAATTCTTTCAGATGAATTCATAATGACAATCCCCAATCTTATTAAACAAGAGTTTGTTAGCGACTATGATGGAGAGCTTATAGACGCTGTTATGGATGAATTGGAAATTGAAATAAGAAGTAAAGTCAAAGAGGTTGAATCACCTCGAATCGTTACTAAAGAATATGCACAACCTAAGGAGCATGTTTACAGCAGTACGGTTCTGCCAATTGTATTAAATCCAAATGATGAAGCCACGTTCAAACGAAAATTATTGCTTGTAAGAAGGGCTTTTATTACAACTATATATGCTGATGGAAGGGAAGAGAAGAAACCTTGGAATGCTATGCATTTTAGAGAGACTTCTGGAGTCATTGGGAATTTAAGGTCTCGACCAGAGTTCAGAAATGGGGAATGGCAAAAAAGAGGAATAATTAAGGTTTTTGTTTCGATAGAAGAATAGAGCATAATTGAAGAATTATTTATCCATCATGTTCAACAAATGCATACTGGTGTTTTTCCTCTTGGTTCAAAGTGTATTTGTCTTGAACGCCACTGAAAATGATTCAGTAGACGTCAGGATGGTTATGCCATTTAAAGCCTCAAATATGATTATCCATTTATATAATCGTGGTGAACCAGATTTTGCCATGTATCAAAGTGCCTTAAATGAATTTAGAGTTAAGGTCCCTAAAGGTGATGGTTATTTCTTGTTCAATATATCATACGTACCTGAATTTAATGATGATGAAATATGGTTTATAGCGGGCGGTAAACTTTATAGTGATACATTATTGCCAAGCAGATTTGATTCACATGGCATTAAATATGGCAAATTGTATATAAACAATCAGTTACTTAACTACACATATACTATTGATAATAAACAATCACCGAAAAATAGAGGGCTTAATATTTCAGTTAATGTCAATAATGATGGATCCATTTTCCCTGCATACAACGATACAGATATTAGGTACGAGTTAGATACTCGAATACCAACAGAAGTTGCCCATCGTTATGGTTTTGTGAATACTGCAGTACCCTCTTTAAACGATATCAAGGTATGTGGATGGATGCAAGCCATCATTGATACATCATATTCGGGTATAGGTAAAGTCGAGGTTGACTATATAAAACTTTATGGTTTTACAGGAAATAATTCGACTTTTCTTAAAGAGAACGAATACAATACTACTTATTCTCCTGACAATGACGGAGGTTTGTATTATCGCTTTCCATTTTTTCCAAAAGGTGATTATCATGACCGAATGCCTGGAAATATTAAAGATGGCATTTTAACCTTTTACCCTTCTGATAGCCCCAAAAAAGTATGGCATTGGTGGACACCTCAATTTGAATCTGCCAACGGCTTTAATTTTTATTCTTATAAAACTGTATGTAGAATTCGTTTGACAGGTCCAATTTCGGTTCAAGCAGGAATTGACTTTAGAGATTCTTCTGAAAAAAATATTCACGAACTTGGTGTATCAGAATGGTACTTTGAAAATGGTGGTGATTGGCAAATTGTCACTTTTGATTCCAAAGCTTATCTCACTGATTTAGTTAAACCAGAATTAGTTGAGTCGAGAATTTCGCTTGAAGTATTAAAAAGCAAAGGATTCTTAAAGATAAAATATTTTAACTTGGAACCGGGTAATTACGTTCTATGTTTATATAACATTGAGGGCAAAAAGCTGGTAGAAATAAATGTCATAATAAAATCAAATGACAAGGAATCAACAATAAGTTTACCTGTTGTTTTTGATAATATGGTGATACTGTATAGACTTTCAAATGGCGTTATTTCTTTGAAAGGGAAAGTGTTGTAGGCAAGATAAAGGAAATGAGTTTTTTGTGCGTTGGCTGTCTTTTATCTTTCATACTTTGCACTTTATTCTGTCCTAGTAATTCTTTTCTTTTGAATAAATTGAGAATTTTCATACTTCGATTTTCATATTAATTACTTGTCATCTACAGAAATCATCTACAGAAATGTCATCGTCCGGCCAAAACCCCAAGCTCTTTTCTTTCTTTGTTTCACAATTGCAGGAACCTAAAGCTTGCGTCTCTTTAGTTGCCCCTAACGGGTAGCTAGGGCGCGGGCGGAGCGAAGGCGTAATCGCCTGAGTGGCAGCCTGTGGCTTAGCTGATATTAGCACCAGTACTTTTTCTATTTATCTAATTTCTGTTTTCTTGCTATCAGCACCTATCACCATATACAAAAATGGCCCAATTAACGGAACGAAAATCACAAAAAAAACCATATCAATTAAACAAAATCAGATGGAAATCGACATTGTAAAATATCAATTGCGGATAGAACGAAATGGCGATGAAAATGATTTTCAATTTTTGCGGAAAAACATTTAACAAGTGTATGTTTATTTACTACGTTAAAGAATTCCAATTGCTTGTGAATAATATATTACATCGTAATAAAAAAGACTTTGTTTTTATGGGGCTACTAACTCTGCTAATTTAGAAGCAACTTCAATCATTGATTCCTCTATAGTACTTAAACCACTTCTTGATCCAAGTAAAGGACTGACTTCACGTAATTCTTCAAAAGTAGTATTATGGACGATAGGAATAAGCAAATCTCGAGCTAGAAGAGCGGAAAGTTCTTTATCTGCAATTCCCTCGCCTTTAACACGTCTTAAAAAAGAGGGAGTAACCAATACAATACCAACTCTTGACTTTGCTAAACCCTTATCGATTTCACGGAGTAATGATGAACCGAGGAAAACATCTTTTTCACTAAACCAAACAGATACGCCTTTTAATTCTAGTAAATCATGTAACTCTTTAGCAGCATCATTTCTATCATCCCAAGCATGGCAAAGAAAAACATCTCTCAGGTCAGGTAATTTTGGACGCTTTTCTACATTTTCGCGTATTGGTGTAAGAGTTCGGATTTCTGTAGGAGTATATAAAATTGTCGAACTTGCTGAAGACCAACGAGCTTTCACAATTCTGGATTGCCCACTACTACTGCTACGACTTCCTGAGCTACTTGAAGGTGAGGAATAAGAAGAGTAAGAAGGATAAGAACTGTAACTACGACTGTATCGACTACCACACACAGGACAGTTTGCTGCTGCACTTGCCGAACGATGTCCATAAACTGGCGCTGTACATCCTGACATAACTTTAATTTTTTTGGTTTATTTTTTTTATGATTTTAAAGCCCAAAAGTTACATGAAAAATATAACATATCCAATATTTGTATCTGAAATACTTTTCTGAATTTATAATATTGATATATTTAAGTATTTGATAGAATTACACATAGCAATCAGAATAGTGGCAGCGTTCTTTATCTTCCTTTCAATTATTGCACTAAACTGGAAATACGGGTTTTAGTATTGGTGCTAACACCCGTATTATAGCAGCTGCGTTAGGGTTTTTGATTATTTGGTTTTAATACGACGCTCAATTCAATAACTAATCACAATTAATTGTTGAGTAATCGAATGTTTTTTTACTTGATTGAGAGTGTTTTCACATTTCCAAATATACAAATAAATTATAAATCAATAAAAAAAACGACCACCTTCACAGGCAATCACATTGTTTGTTCAACCATTTATTACATTGTACCCCAATCCAAACATTCATCCGGAAGGTCAGATGTCTTGGACTGGGGTACGCATGGAATGCGCACCTTCGATTTGCGGGAACTTCACTTTCGCAAAGCGACAAAGTGAATGCGGGTGCAAATGCTGCTATGTACGATTCAGCCAGCAGGTGAGTATATGCGTGTTTTAGGCACTGGCTATTATTTTATTATTCTTTTCCAATTGTTAGTTAAGTCAAACTCATTATAACCACTCTGTGAATCACTTTCTAAATGACCTATCCAATTATTATTCAAGTCGAACAATGCATATCCATTTTGATTATGTCTTACTCCGAAACGAGTGTTGTTAAATGAAAAATCAAAAAACTGAATAACATCATTATTCGAATTAACAATAAATTCTAATGGTTCTAATTCAAAATCATAAACAAATAATCCATCAAAAAATAAGTTTCTTTTCGGGTTAATCATGTTATTCCTGTTTGGATTAATCATGTTATTCCTGTTTGGATTAATCATGTTATTCCTGTTTGGATTAATCATGTTATTCCTGCTTGGATTAATCATGTTGTTCCTGTTTGGATTAATCATGTTATTCCTGTTTGGGTTAATCATGTTATTCCTGTTTGGATTAATCATGTTATTCCTGTTTGGATTAATTATGTTGTTTCTGTTCGGGTTTAAAAGATTGTTGAATCTTGGATTTTTTTGATTAACACGATTTGGAGCTATTTCTTTCTTGATTAAATCAAGCAGTAGTATATAAGGATTATCTCCTGCTTTTGTAGTTATACAGAAGAAAATCCTATAATTGAAAATTCTATAGGTATAAACGTCTTTGTAATCAACTTCACTAATTTTAATCACATCCTTTACATTGTCGATTTTATCAACTTTTTCAATGAAAAGCATTAACTCGTTTCTAAGCACACTGTCATTCAGCATGTTTAGTTTTCCCGTAAATTCATTTGTTGCGTATGCTTTCATTTTTTTTCAAATTTCTTTAGTTCTTTCTTTATATCAATCACATCTTTGGGCAATTTCCCTGACTTCAAGTCAGTTTTATATTTGACAACTAATTCAGGCAGGCACTGCTGTCTTATGTATGCCAAACAATAATCATCATCAAGAAAATTCAACATATTCTTTTCATATTTGTAAACTACTTTGTTGTAAAAGTATATCACAATACAATAAAGTATGATAAACCAGAATGTATTTGTTTTGTAAAACACTTTCCACGTTACTACTCCATTAATTGTAATCTCTGTAACGAATGCGCTACATAGAATCCCAGATAAGATAACTGATAAAACAAATATAATTGTTTTCATCTCTGGGGTTTTGGTAATATATTCAATTATTTTTCGCATTTACAATTTGTATGTCATTCTTTTTTTTAGCTTGTGCCTAACTGCCTGGTGTTTTTTGTTTTCTGTCATTTTTTCTATCAATTTACTACATCGTTTTTGTCTACCATGCGTTGGCTTTGCAAGCTCTTTGACAAAGCTTGGGTTTCAGCGTCAGCTTGTGGCTTTGGCAATGTGCTTGCAAAATGCGCTGGCTATTTATTCTTTTTTTGAACTTAACCATTTTGAATCATTTACTGAAAATACTTTTCCATTCCAATAGTCGTCAATTTCATCATCCCACTCATAACCTGTGCTAAAAAGTTTCAAATATTTTATTGACTTGTCTTTTGCATTGCTGATTACCTTTTCAATAAAAGTTACACCGTCCTCTGGATGCAAATAAAATTCTTTGTCTAATCTATTTCTGTTTACGATACTTAAACTTTCATTAAGTTCTTCTTGCAAATAGGAATCCCCAAATTCTTCTCTAGTGTCTTGTGGAACAAATAAAAGAAAATCATCAATGTCTTTGTAAATCTTGTTATCATTATTAAAACATAACTTTGCGTTTAATAATCCAAGCTGTCTCCAAACGGTAATTTTGTTAATGTTGTAACCTTTGTTTACAGCGGAAAATAATGACAAAGCACTTATGGTTGTCTTGTATGCCATTTTCTTGTAAAGATATAATTTGAAATTGTATTCAGCACTTTCAATTTCTTTGAACCCTTGTTTTTGTGAACACCACAAAAGAAAAATTCCAATAAAGTGATGTGTAAAATCACTCCACGAATAATGAGTTTTAGAAAAACGGATTATCAATAAGTTTTCTTCTGCCTCTTGTCCTTCAACTTTTTCCTTGTGGCTTAATAGGTGAAGAAGAATTTCTAAGATGATTAAGAACATTGATAAATCTATCAGCGTTGGTTTCTCTGCTTTGGGATTATTAATTTTTGATTCTAAAATTTCCCAGTAGCTAAGAAGAAATTTCTCAACCTTTTCTTTCAATCTATCGTGAGTTGATTTTGAAATTTCCTTTTTAGGTTTCTTTTCGTTTTCTAAAACTCTTCCGCTTGATTTATTAATGTCTTCGGTTTCTTCTTCGTCAATTTTTGATTGCTCTTCTTTTTCCTTGCTTTCTTTTAAGTATGAAAAGATGCTATCCCAAAGTCGGACACTTTTATATTCAATGTAACCTTTTCCCTTTTTAATTTCATCAAAGTGTTTTATCCTTTCCTGAATTTCCTCGTAGCTTAAATAAAGCAAGTCGCTTTCTTCTTCTGTAATGAATTCATCTTTTCTTTCTTCATCACTTTTTGAACTTGCTGGAGCATTCTTTTTTGTTGCTCTATGTTTGTAAATCGTGTTTAAGTATTCTATAATTTTTGGAGAGGAAAAACTCCCGCTTTCAATCAGTTTTCTAATTTGATTTAGAGAACGGTTTTTCGGTGAAGGGTTTGTGCTTTCAAAAGCATTTATGTCAATAACAAATTGTTTGTTTGAGATTGATTTCCCCTTGTTGAATAGTTCACAATAGAATAAAGGCAAAACTTGCAGAGTCGTTAATTGAAAACTTGTTTCCCCTTTTCCTAATTCAATATTTTCTTCAAACAGAATATTTCCTTTGGTGTCAAATAAGCGAAGCGATATTTCAGTTAAGTCTTTTTTTGATGAGAGATATAAAACAACATTGTCATAACTTTTCTCAACAGCTTTGATAAACGCTATGCTTTGATTTTCCCTTTCTTGATTTGCTGCTCTCGTTGGTGCTTCAATGTCGCTAAGGTTTGTTCTTTCTCCATTGAGATTTATTTCCAAGGTTTTTAGAAAGTCAAATTCATTGCTTTGGTAAAGTAGGCACGCTTCGTGATTTGTCATTGCGAAATTTTCAGAGCCGAAAGCCGCTAATGATGCATTTGCACTTCCTGAAAGTAGATAACTTTTTGACTTGCCTTTAAAAACAAAGTTTTTCGCATGGAAATAATCTTGACGAACATTTTCATTTTGAATGTCAAGCCATTTGTAAAAAAACATATTCCCTGCTGGTTTCATTTTCGTTGGAACTGCACCGAAATCATCTTGAAGAATAATATTTATTTTTTTTGGCTTGAATATCTTGTCAAGTTGATGAATGAATTTGCCCTCTGAATCATAAAAAGGACTCATAGCTGTGATACTTTCAATTGCCGAATTGTCAATGAGGTTTGATAGCTGACTGAAAAGGGAATGGCTTCCGTTTGCTAAAAAACTGATTTTGGAATTGTCGTCGATTTCATACCAGTCAAAAAGTTTTACTTGTTCTGCATTAGTTAGTAGTGCACAATTTTCTTCAATGCTTTTAATTTTATATTGAGCAGAAAGCCCCAAGTCCGCATGTAGATTTTTTAAGTAGTTCCATGCTTGAATTACGATTCCTAATTTCTTGTCTTTATCGTTGTCAATGTAAATGGCGTTCCACACTTCTAAATTTTTCCCGTGTCCAGAACTTGTAAGATTCCCCGAACCTAAGAGAAGCAATAAGGTTGTTTCTCCTGCAAGAAAAATAATCTTTGGATGAAATGCTCCATTACATTGAATGCCATGCACAGCGTAGTTTCTTTTTCGTTGTTCGCTTAGGATGCTGTAAGCATCTAACTGTGCATTCAACATATTGCTATCAACCAACACTGAAACATAATGAATGCCCTTGCTGCCAAGAAGAGATAAAACTTGTTGTTCAAGATAATATAAGTTGATAGAGTAGGTCGTAAAAATCGCTGAATGGAATTTACCTGACGGGATTTCTTTTAAGAGTATTCTGTTTTTCATTTGCTCTTAATAATTTTTATTCCCTCGTCAGTAATTGATACATTTTTCCCATCTCTTTTCATCCAACCGATGTCGGAAATGTATTGCACAGCGTTTTGTAATCGTGGTGTCGTTCTGTTAGGTAAGGTTTCCCTCAAACGCCAAACAGAATTGTCTTCAATCATGTAATTGTGAACTAAACTTTGTCCAACCTTTGTCTTTGTGTATGATGAAAACGTGTGAAGGTTTATGGCTAATAATAAAACCGACTTTATACAATCGTTAATTGTCAAATTGATTTTTGATGGAATGAGGTCGTTAATTATTTCAGTAGCATAACCTTTTCTATTAAAGTTATTTTCGGGTAATATTGCAAAATCATCTAATTGAGAAAGGTGTTTTTTACAGTCGCTGTAAACACATAAAATAGTTTGCATTGCATTCATTAAACATTCTCCATTGTTGTCATTTCTAAAAGCAGCTTCCATTGCATCATAGTAGTCATAAACACTTAAACGATTCTTCTCCATAGTTTTTAGAAGTTCACTAAGGAGCGTTGTTTTTGAAATTACATTCTCGGCTTTGAATGCTGATTCCGTTTCTTTCAAGAGAGATTCAATTTGATCATTCAATGGAGTCGGATACTCCTCCATTGAATACAAAAAGCAAGAATGGAAATGTTCAAATGAAACATGAAGCAACTCGTTTATTTCAAACAAATACCATGCAGTTGCTGTATCAAATTCAAGTTGTTTCAATGAGAAATGTGATTTGTAATTGTCTTTTAAAAATGATGTCGGTAAATTTTCTGTTCCTTTTTTCTGTTTTTCTAAAAATTGTAGCATCAAGTTAATTGTCTGCTGACGATGAAATGTTGGTTCTAATTTTCTATCATCGTTAGACAAAAGCATTTTCTCATAAAAGTGAATCTCGTCTGTATTGCTTTGAATATTATGCAGTGCAAAAGAAGTTAGTTTCGTTAAATCTGTTTCAGTAATAGAACCATTGGAAACACTTCCCCAAAACAATTTCTGTTCTGCTTTTGGAATATTTTTTCCAAAAGCAATTCCTAACTGTTTGCCTTTATCAGTTGTCGTGTAAATATTTATTTCTCCTTGTGGATGATTTATCAAGTTTAATTCTCTAACTACGCCACTATAATACTGTCCAAATACGCCTCCTTTAAACTGCCAATACAAATTATGTCCATCTTCTTTTTTGGCTTCCCAATCTGCACCGTTTCGCAAATTGATTTTTGCTTTCATATTTCTTCCTGCGTAAGCACTTCCGCTTACGCCTGTGGTTTCTGGAAACTCTCTAACCATCATGTAAGCTAAAAGCAATTCTGCTCTCCGTAAATAACGAATCTGTTCTATATAAGAATTTTTCTTGCTAATGTTTTGAAGAATAGTTTCAAACAGCCAACAATAAAAACCATTGTAACGAATGCGGTTTGTAACATTCGTGATTCCTACCATCATTTTCGTGTAGATAACAACACTACTATTTTGAATGGCTAATGGGTCTCTACCACTTGCTGCTGAGGTGTATTCTGCCCAAAATGGTTCTATGAGATCTTCGCTGCTATATGCCATAATCCATTTTAGGGTTAACAATAAAATTTGCAGAAACCTTTATGGTCATGAGTGAGGTGGCAAGAAAACAGCTCTTTTGCAAGCTGAAGCATCGGCTTGTGTGTCGGGGTTTGCAAATGTGCTGTTTTGTGCGTTGGCTGTTCATTATTTCGTTTTTCTTTTCTGTCTTTATGTAGTAAATTGTCTGCTATGTCGTTTTTTACACTTGGCGGTTGTAGCAAGGGCGCGGGCGGAACGAAGGCGTATTTCGCCTGAGTGGCAGCCTGTGGCTTAGCTGGTGTTATAGGGCGTTTTTTTTTATTCTTCTGGAATTTCCCTCCTAATATCTTCAATAAACATAGAAGGAGTTTTACCTATCAAAAGACTATTAAGCCAATAATCCTCTAATAGTCCTAAGGGGTAACTTGCAGCAACACCTAATGGTCCAGCGATAGCAGTTGTCAATGCTGTATTTATTCCAAATAATCCAAGATTTTTGATAAATTTTCCGCCTGAGGATTCAAAGAAGCTATTATTTCGCTTAATTTCGTTTAAATATTCTTTGGTAATCTCTATTGCACTCGAATTTTCCCCTTTTTCATTTATCCATTTGCGATAGAACTTTGCATTTGATAAATGGCGATATTTGAAAACAGAATCAAACGAAATCTTTTCTTGTAAAAACAATTCTCTAAGGTTTGGAAGTCCTTCTAAATTGAAGAGTTTATCTGAATTGTCTGTTATATTATATGCTTTACCAATATTATTGATATTCTGTTTACAAATAGAATAATGTTCAAAATTCTCATAACTTTTTAAATGGTATTTTGACAAGAGAGTAGTCTCTAAGACTTTATGACCTAGGTTTAAAAGAATCTTTCGTTCATCTAAGTTCAATTGAGTTGGTTCTTTAACATTTGGAAGACCAAGCTCTGCTAAGCTATTGTTCTCATATGCATCTAAAACAAGTTTTGTTGAGTTTTTTGAGAAATCCATACCATTAGGTACAACATAATTCTTTGCTGCTAATCTCGCAAATATTCTTTTTCTATCTCGATGTAAATCAAAATACTGAAGTGCCATCTGGATATTCTTTTCTGGATCAGTATCACTATCCGATAATGAAGCTGCAGCAATTGGGGGCTGACTAAATATTACAGACTCATCAATTGTACCATCATCTCGTTGTCTGCCATTACCAGTCACAATCAATGGAGACCAAATCATTAATTTTAAATATCCGCTTTCAAAAAGTCTCTCGACCGTATTTATACCCAAATTTTTAATCAAAAAATACAATGCAAAGTTGATTCGACTAGTAGTAATTGTTATACAGTCAAAGATCATAAGCTGCTCAAATAGTCTAGCAATTATTTGCTTATCCTGCTCATCATTCATACGAGGATGTTCAAAACTATAGGGAGATCCCATATTTGAATTCAAAACGTTGCTATTCATATGATATACCGGTTTTAAAATGCCCTATAACACCCGTGTAATATCAGGTGCGTCAGGCGTTTTGATTATTTGGTTTTAATATGACGCTCAATTCGATGAACAATCACAGTTAAAAAGTTGAATAATCACATGTCTTATTACTAGTTTGAGAGTGTTTTCACGTTTTCAAATATACAAATAAATTATAAATCAACATAAAAAAATGACTTCCATTACATGCAGCTGCTTTTACAATTTGTACCCCAATCCAAACATTCATCCGGGAGTGGTCAGATGTCTTGGACTGGGGTACGCATGGACATGGAAGGCAATAGCTGAAAATGAATCTGTAATCCTTGAGTTTATTGTTTTAGAAATAGTATGATGCAAATATATTGTTATTTTCCTGTAATCACAGAAAATCGTAAAATTTTTATTTCCCATACCCCCCAATCCTCGTCATCGACTCATTATACCCAAACAACAC
>Ga0209430_1002168_pt1 | contig 13046 bp, 6 predicted proteins | sample BarGraIncub1133A_FD_184504 | JGI IMG/M metagenome (GOLD analysis project Ga0209430, IMG submission 184504) | Arctic peat soil microbial communities from Barrow, Alaska - Barrow Graham LP Incubations 11-33A (SPAdes) (version 2) | ecosystem: Environmental > Terrestrial > Soil > Wetlands > Peat... | reverse complement strand
GCATATTACTGATGAGATAAAGTATTGCGTTCAGCTTTTGGGAAATGATGGCAATTATGACTTTGTAATTACTGAAGTCGGCGGAACAGTTGGTGACATCGAGTCACTGCCCTATATCGAGGCTTTACGACAGATGCGTTGGGAGTTGGGACACAGGGTCGTTACCATTCATCTTACTCTTATTCCTTACCTGAAGGCTGCTGGAGAATTAAAAACCAAACCAACGCAACACTCTGTAAGAGCATTACTGGAATCAGGGGTTCAGGCAGATATCATTGTTTGCCGTACCGAAAGACATATCACAGATGGAATGCGCAGCAAGATTGCTTTGTTCTGTAACGTTGAGCAGAAGGCAGTCATCGAATCGATTGATGCGGAATCAATTTATGATGTACCGTTGCTGATGATGGAAGAAAAACTGGACCTTGTAGTGCTGGAGAAACTGGGTATGCCACTGGGAACTGAACCGGATATGAAACGCTGGAACGAATTCCTGTACCGTTTGAAGAATCCTCAGGAAGAGGTCACCATCGGATTGGTTGGAAAATATGTTGAACTGAAGGATGCTTACAAGTCGATCAACGAAGCATTTGTACATGCAGGAGCCACTCATCAGTGCAAGGTGTATGTCAGATTGATCCATTCGGAGTATGTGAACGATCAGAATGTTGCTGAAAAGCTTTCGGATCTGGATGGTATATTGGTGGCACCGGGTTTTGGAGAACGTGGCATTGAAGGAAAGATCATTTCGATTCAATATGCCCGTGAAAACAAGATTCCATTCCTGGGTATCTGCCTGGGTATGCAGTGTGCGATGGTAGAGTTTGGCAGGAATGTGCTGGGATATAAAGATGCCCATTCTACTGAAATGAACCCAAAGACCAGCTATCCGGTCATTGATATCATGGCTTCACAGAAAAAAATTACTTCAAAGGGTGGCACGATGCGGCTTGGCGTTTATCCCTGTACACTCAGAGAGGGAACCAAAGTTCAGTCTGCCTACAATAAAATTGATATTAAAGAACGCCATCGTCACCGATATGAGTTTAACAACAAATACCTGGAGGCTTATGAAAATGCAGGGATGATGGCAGTGGGTATCAATCCGAAGGATAATCTTGTTGAGGTCGTTGAGTTGACTGGTCATCCATGGTTTGTCGGTGTACAATATCACCCCGAATATAAAAGTACTGTGGCTAATCCCCATCCTTTGTTTGAAGGACTGGTCAAGGCAGCCATAGAGTATAAGCAAAAAATTCAATAAGGCGTCGACTTCTGCTTGTAAAAGAGACAATGCTGTCGGGGGAGGGCCTCGCGGCATTGTTTTTAAAAAATCATCAACCTTTTTGCTTTCACCCAAAAAGAGTATCTTTGTAACGTTTTTAAAAAATCAGACATATTCAATGGACAAGAGATCAATAATCGGTTTAGTGCTGATTTTTGCACTGATGATGGGCTATAGCCTTTGGAATAAACCATCAGAAAAGCAGCTTCAGGCTGAACGGCATAAACAGGATTCTATTACGACAATCCAAACCAAGTTGGCAGCAATACCTAAAGCTGATCAAAAGGCTGCAGTTGTTGCAGACTCGGTGAAAAAGGACAGTCTGGTACAGACAAGCATACCCGGCGCTTTTGCTAAAGCAAGTCGTGGTGAAAACAAGGTTTTTTCACTGGAAAATGATGTATTTAAACTTCAGATAGATGCTAAAGGCGGAAGAATAGGACAGGCAGTCTTAAAAAAATACCTTTCTTATGATAAGATGCCTTTGACCCTTTTTACTAAAGACAGTTCAGAGTTTAGTGTTGCTTTGCCTTCTGGAAACCAAATCGTTAATACTTCAGATTTATATTTTGAACCCTTTTGGTACAACGAGACTGAAAAAGGTCAGAATAATTTGGTGGTATCCGGAAAGGATTCTCTTAAATTCGGAATGCGTGTTTACGCTTTAGGCGCTGATTCGGCAGTCAACAGAAGTAGCTATGTCGAATACCTGTATACGGTGACCGGTAATGAGTACATGATTGGTTTGAGGATCAATTTTGTGAACATGAAAGGAGTCATTGCAGATAACGTGAACTACCTGAACCTGGACTGGAGAACGCATATGCGTCAACAGGAAAAGTCACTCACTACTGAACAACAAGCCTCGACCATCTACTATAAATATTATCAGACCACCGACGTCGACAATTTAAACGAGCGGAAGGATATTAAAGAAAACATCAAGACAAAACTGAATTGGATTTCATTCAAACAACAATTCTTCAGTACTACATTAATTGCCAAAGACTTCTTTATTAATGCTGATTTAGCCAGTACCAAGTCAACTACATTGCCTTCGGTCGGACATGCCATGAAACACATGGAGGCTGCCGTCGCACTGCCTTATGATCAGGGCAAGAGCATTGACATGAGAATGTATCTTGGTCCCAATAAATATACTGAAATCAGAAAATATAAGCTGGAACTCGAAAAACAGATCCCATTGGGATGGGGTTTCTTCTTACTCTCCTGGATAAACCGTTATGCCGTAATTCCAGTATTCACCTTTTTGAGTGGTTTTAATCTCAATTATGGTATTATCATCCTATTGCTCACCATCGGTTTAAAGATAGTGCTCTTCCCGATTGCCTATAAGACCTATCTGTCGTCGGCAAAGATGCGTATCCTGAAACCCGAGATTGATGAGATAGGGTTGAAATTCCCTAAGAAGGAAGACGCCATGAAAAAACAACAGGCGACCATGGGCTTATACAAGAAGGCGGGGGTCAACCCGATGGCAGGTTGTTTGCCGATGTTATTGCAGATGCCCATCCTGATTGCATTATTCCGGTTCTTCCCGGCTTCTATCGAGTTAAGGCAGCAATCATTCTTATGGGCTAGTGACTTATCATCTTATGATTCGATTTATAATTTGCCGTTCACTATACCGGCCTATGGAGATCATATTAGTTTGTTCTGTTTACTGATGACGATTTCTACGATCATCTATACCAAGCTGAATAATGATATGATGGCTCAGAGCAACCAAATGCCGGGAATGAAGACCATGATGTACCTGATGCCAATCATGTTCCTTGGCTTCTTTAACAGCTATTCATCGGGCTTGAGTTATTACTACCTGCTGGCCAACCTGATCACCTTTGCCCAGATGTGGGGATTCCGTAAGTTTATTGACGAAGATAAACTGCACGCAAGGATCAAGGAAAACCAGAAGAAACCGGTGGTGAAGTCTGCTTTCCAAAAACGACTGGAAGAAATGTCGAAAGTTAAAACCGCTAAACGATAAGTTGTATTCTATCATCATAAAAAAATCCGGATCCTTTATGAAAGGATCCGGATTTTTTATTTAAATGAAATCTCATTTTATTATGAACACGACCTGAAAGAGAGATGATCCCCCATGATCGTATTATGATAGTTTTATGAATTATTCTTCTGTCATATGATCATCCTGAGCAGCTTCAAAAGCTTTTTCATCTTCCTTGATGTCTTCCTCCCCACTTAAAACTGCATCCTCAAGCAATTTATCCATTTTATCAACTTTCACTTTTACCTTGACCAGGTAACTTACATCTTCCATATCAACAGTAACTGCATGGAAGTTGTTATTTCCGGCCTGTACTTTTATTACGTGATATTGATACCCATCAGGATATTTGCGGGTGATCGCTTCAATAACTGTGGGAGGTAAGTTTTCGTAGCTTACAACCAATCGTTTCCGTTCCATAATTGCTCAATCTATTTATTTACAACAATACGACAATAATATAAATTATAAATTAATTTTGAATAAATTTTTCGTTTTTTTTTGAATATTTAAGAAATAGTTGTGATATGAGAATAACCAGTTGTTTATAGTATTGATTTACAAAACAATAAACATTATTCTAAAAGTAGCTTTCAGCAAATTAAGGTGTGGAAAATATACCCTATTTTGATTTATTTTGTATTTTGTTGCTATTCGTTAACAGCTTGCCGGGTATATGTCCAGGAAATCACATGAAATTTAGTCATTATTTTTTTTTTTAAAAGTTTTTTATGCATATAAATTTTAAAAAACACATTATCAGGAGACGAATAAAGACTATGATTTAAAAATTGCTGATTACTTGTGATTGCTTTTCAGAATCAATATCGAAGGAAGATTTTCAACGGCCCATGTTTCCTGGCTTACCAACATTTTCCAACCTTCAAGCGAAATAATAATCAGATCGTAAAACTCTTTTAAACTATGTCCGGGGTTATTCAATATATTAAACGGAATCATATCTACAGTCGCTTTACCTGATTCAATGAATAATTGCTGCAAATCATTCCTGACTTCAATATTGGTAAGCAGTCCGGTTATCGTCAGAGAATTTACTGTCCCACCCTGATAAAGACGCTTCAGGATATTTTCAAAAAGTAGATTGCCGGGAGGAGGGACAATGGCAAGAACACGTTTGGGCGTGTTGAAATCACGATCCAGTAAGATTCCCATACTACAATTGCAATCACTCAACAGTTTGCGAACGATTCCACCCAGTACATTCTCTGTGAATACAGATCGTGCGCTTCCCAGTAATAGCAAGTCAAAGTTTTCTTTATTGGCCGTCCTTAAGATTTCAGCCTGCACCTCATCCGTTGCTTTATAACGGGTGTGAACTGTAAGGTTGAGCTCGGCTGCAGTCTTTTTTAATAATTCAAATCCCTCCTGTTCATAGACCATTGCATTGGTTGGATGAACTTCTGAGCTTGGTGTAAGGTGGATAGCTGTAAAGTTAGGAGTCAGTACCTCTGACGAAGGGGTAATGATATTCGCCAGTTTTAATAGCGTACTACCCATCTGTGGAGGACCGAAAGAGATGAGAACCCGGTATAATTGATGGCCTCTGCCCAGAAAGGTGATTTTCCTGCGGTCAAATAGTTTATTGATCCCGGTTAAGGCGGGACCGGTCATGAAGGTAGTTGTTAAAGCCATGAGGACCAATATGGCAAAGATCTCAGGTGAAAGGATGCCCAGATCGTACCCAATGTTGAGAACAATGAGTTCCATCAGCCCCCGTGTATTCATCAATACACCCAACGAAAACGAGTCTTTCCAGGTCATGCCTCCAAAGCGGGCTGCAAATGAAGTGCCTCCAAACTTACCAACAATTGCCACTGCAATTACAGAAAAACAGACTATCCACAAATGGCCTTCATTCAAAAGACCTATTTGAGTGCGCAGACCAGTGAAGGCAAAGAAAAGGGGAAGGAATAATACAAGACTAATATCTTCAATTTTCTCAACCATATTCTTTTTGAATTCAGTAGCATGCGGCATGATCACACCAGCCAGAAAAGCGCCGAATAGCGCATGGAGACCGATCAATTCGGTGATATAGGCAGATAGAAATAGAATGAAAAAAATAAACGAAAGGACAGTTTTGCTTAGTGTTTCCTTTGAGATGTAAACTGTACCGAGCTTACGAAGAAACGGCTGTAGGACAAAGATCATTAGGTTGAGATAGACAATGGCCAATCCTATTGTGAAGAGTGAATTTATGAGTGTACCAGACTTTACAATAGCTATTACAGCGGCAAGTATACACCAGGCTGTAATATCATCTATTGCACCACAGGTAAGTGCTAGTGAACCAAAGGGGGTTTTAGTTAATCCTCTTTCCTGGATAATGCGGGCCAATACAGGGAATGCTGTTATACTCATTGTGATACCCATAAACAAAGCAAAAGCTATAAATGGTATATTAGCAGGGGCATAATTGGTATATAGAAAATAGGAGAGGATGACCCCAAGTAGATAAGGTAAGATGATGCTCGCATGGCTTACGATGACTGCTATGCCGGCTGATTTCTTTAAGACCTTGAGATCTAATTCCATACCCACCAGAAACATGAAAAGTATCAGTCCGATCTGGCTTAAGAACTGAAGGTTGAGTAGCGAATCGGGCGGGAAAATAAAAGCAGATAAAGATGGAAAAAACAGTCCAAGAAAGGAAGGGCCCAGGATGATACCTGCAACTATCTCTCCGATAACAGTAGGCTGATTTATTTTATTAAAGAGAAATCCAAATATTCTGGAGAATGCAATGATAGTAATAATCTGAATAATAAGAATTTCAAAAGGATACTTCGTGCTTTTTGATAGTTCATGGACCATGCGTGTAAAGGCATTCGTACCTTCATCAGAAGGGGAAATAGCATGTGAATTAGGTAAAGTGATTAAGTTGGTTAAATTGCCATGTTGTAAGGCTTTTCCATGACCCAGAACGAACCACATCAATAAAGCGAAGATTCCTATCGTGATAATATAAAATAGTAGGTTTCTTCCTGTCTTCATAATATTGTGGCTTATAAAATAAATAATAAAGATGCTCAACTACATCTATATGTCCCGAAGATTGTGCAAAGTTAATAAAAGATATCCCAATATCCCTCTAATTAAATACAATTTATAGTATTGCATTCATGTCAATTAGATTTAGGTTAGTTAATTTGATTTGATTAATTATTTTAACAAATGTCTGTATTTTTCTTCAGTGATCTGTTTGTCAGTTGCTACCGTTATTAGTGCTTCATTCCAATATTGATTGGAACACTCTTTAGAATTATTATATAAATCCTTAAGCCCTAATTTACATCTTATCTTTGAAATTACACAAGATGAAAATTCTTTTCCATTTTCCCGATAATATGGCATATTTAAAGTTTTTAAAATTAATCACTTTTTAGGTTTAGGCATTTCTTCAATCATTGAATTATGTAGTTCTATCATCTGCATCCAATGAAGAGTTAACTGTATTAAGTTTTTCAAATCCTTTAAGCTCTTTTCTTCCCACTAATGTTAGGAATAGTAAAATAATACGTTGAACCTGTACCTTCTTCACTTTTTACTCTAATTGTGCTGCCAAGCGCTTCCACATAAGCTTTCGAAAGAGCAAATCCCAATCCGGCTTCCAAAATATCTCTTTTATCAACAATATCATCCTCCTCACAATATTGAAAAATAGCTTCCCTTATAATTTGTGGAATGTCAAAGCCAGTGTCTTTTACAAAAAACTTAAGTTCAGCAGGGTTATCAGTTCTATTACATTTATATCCAAATTCAATGGTCCCTTTTTCACTGTATTTAATTGCATATTTGATAAGATTAACCAAGATTTTATAGAGTTTCTCCCTATCGGTTTTAACAATAGATGCTTCCGAAGACAAAGAATTATTAAAGGAAAGGTGCATTCCTTTTCCTTCAACCACTGGCTTTAAGAAAGTATAAATATATTCGATTAGCTCGTTTATATTAAACGCTGAAATTAAAACCTCCATTTGTCCCGATTCTACTTTGGTTATATCAATAAGACCGTTGATAATTTTTAACATGAGTTCGGCACTTGTCTTGTTAATGCTGATATATTTTTGCTGGAAATCTTCCACGCTGAATTGATTTTTTTATTTTTGAGTGAACAAAACACACTGCTGGATTTAATTTCATGATTAACAATGGTAAATTTTTAAAACTAAAAAGTCCAATTACAATACATTTTTATTAACCTAATCAGTAAGTCTTTATCAATCGGTTTTGACATATAATCATTACATCCTGCCGCTATTGACTTTTCTTTGTCACCTGTTGGTCCAAAAGCTGTTTGTGCAATGATAATTACGCCTTTGTTAAATTGTCTGATTTGTCTGGTTGCTTCATATCCATCCATAACCGGCATTTGAATATCCATCAATACCAAGTCAATGTCCGGATTATTGCGGCAAGCCTCAACAGCTTCTACTCCGGTTCTTACATGTAAATCCTCTTTACAATACTTTTCAACTATCCTGGTTAAAAGCTTTTCTGCTGTTGCATCGTCTTCAGCAATTAATATTTTCAGTTTTTTGATTTGAGAATCTTCTTTATACCGGGAAACGACATTTTTAATGGCCATTATTTCTTGCGGTACAGTATTATACGGGATGGTAAAATAGAATGTTGAGCCTTTTCCTTCCTCGCTTTCTACCCAAATCTTGCCTCCAAGCATCTCTACATACGCTTTGGTAATCGACAAACCTAAACCTGCCCCTTGTATAGTTTGATGATCGGCAAAATCAGCCTGAATAAAACGGTCAAAAATAGACTTCTGCATGCCTTTGGCAATTCCAATGCCGGTGTCTTTCACGAAAAACTCAAGATATTCGTCTTTTTTATTATACCCAAATTCTATTGTTCCTTTTTCACTGTATTTTATGGCATTTTTGACAAGGTTGGTAATAATTGCAAAGATTTTTTCCCGGTCGGTTTTGATAATAGCTTCTTTTCCCGGCAATGAATTTATATAGGAAAGTTGCATTCCTTTATCTTTTACTTCGGGTTTGAAAAAGGTATAAATGTATTCGATTTGTTCGTTTATATTCGATTCCTTAATATCAACTTCCATCATTCCCGATTCTATTTTCGAAATATCAATAATATCGTTGAGGATATTGAGCATACGGACACCACTATTCTTGATGATATTGATATATTCTTGCTGATCTTCAACTGTAATCTCTTGTTCTTTCAGCAAGTCGGCAAAACCAAGAATGCCATTCATGGGTGTTCTGATTTCATGGCTCATATTGGCAAGAAAAGCGGATTTTAGCCGATCACTTTCTTCAGCTTTTTCTTTGGCTTCGATTAGTTCAAAAGTGGTCAGATTAAGTTCTTCATTTATTTGTTGGTATTCTTCGTTTTGTGCTGCTATTTCATCGTTTTGTGCTCTTATTTCTTCATTAGCAATGATTAATTCTGCTGCCCGCTTTTCCTTCTGTTCGTTTTGTAGCAAAATATTATAGGCGGCGATTAACAAAAGAATAGTAAACACCATCATTAAAATAAACAAAACCACTATAACCCGGTTGAACGTTGCCACACTGAGCTCGTTCGTTTGCTTTCGTTGTTTAAGTAAGAAGGCTTCTTCCTGCTGAATAGCATTAGTAATAAGGCGTATACGATCGGTTATGTGCTTGCCTTTTTGGGTAGAAACATAAGCGATAGCTGATATTAATCCTTTTTTACTTCTTAATTCAACCGATTGTAATGAAAAATCCAAACGCTTGTGCATATAAAAATTGAGCGAATCTACACGTTTTTGCTGTTCGGGATTATCCTTAATAAGTTGCGTGAGTTCTCCGATGTATACGAAGGCTGTTTTTTGGGCAACATCTAGGGGTTCGAGAAATATACTGTCGTTTGTAATAACAAAACCTCGCGAAGCGGTTTCGAAGTCCTTGGCAAGTGATAGTGTTTCCCCCGATTTGTAAATAACTTGCTCGGTGTGTTGCACCCATTGTTCAGCGTCACGAAGTTTTTGGTTGCTTTTATAAACGGCATAACCTATAAACCCGTTGCCTACCAGAATAATGAAAGAGAAGAGTAGGAGTTTTTGACGAATACTAATTTTCATTTGATATTTTTTTACCTTTTCTAATCGTTTTAAAAACATGTTCAGTTTTTTGAAATGAGATGAATTTTTATAAACTCTTCTTTATTACTTTTCAACTAAGTTTTCTTTTGTTTAGCCCAATAACTCTATCAATTTAAATACTTTTCTATTAATGTATTTAGCTTAATATTATCCAAAGGCTTTGCCAAATATTCATCACATCCGAATGATAAAATTTTATTTTTTTCATCTTCGAAGGCATAGGCAGTCTGCGCAATTATTGGCAAATCAGGCCTAATCTGCCTTATTCGTTTTGTTGCTTCTATTCCATCCATTACAGGCATTCTTATATCCATCAATATCAAATTGATATCAGGTATACTCCTTACTGCTTCTAAAGCTTGCTCCCCGTTTTCAACATGAATTAAAATAATGTCTTGTTTAACTAAACTTCTTTTAAGATATTGAAAACTTGTCCAATCGTCTTCAACTATCAGAATTTTTCCCCGAACAGGTTTTCCCGGAATTTCTAAATAATTAATATCAGTTTGAAAATGTTCATCGCCTTGAATATGAGGTATAGTAAAGAAAAATGTTGTCCCTTTATCGATTTCCGATTCTACCCAGATTTTACCACCCAGCAATTCTACGAGCCCTTTGGAAATAGCAAGTCCCAGGCCAGCTCCCTCATAATTCTTGGTCATTGTTTGCTCAGCCTGAATAAACCTATCGAAAATCGTTTCATACAGCTCCGGAAGGATTCCAATTCCGGTGTCTTTAACATATAATTGTATAAAATCATCTTTGATTTCAAAACCGAAATCTATGTTGCCTGATTTTGTAAATTTTACAGCATTACTTATTAAATTCATAAGAATCTGGTGCAGTTTAGCTTCATCTGTATATAACGTTCTAAATTTATCATCCTGGTTATTATAATTCAAACAAATGTTTTTAGCATTCGTAATAGGAGAGAAAAAAGTGAATAAATCCGAAAATATTGAATTAATTAATATTGATTGTCGTTTAATTACAATTTGTCCTGTTTGTATTTTGGAAATATCAAGAACGTTATTTACTATTTCAATGAGACGTTTTCCGCTTTGACTTATTATAGCTGTATATTCTTTAATATCATCCTTGCTTAAGTCTTCATCATTTAGCAAAGTAGAAAAACCAATAATACCGTTCAACGGTGTCCGAATTTCATGAGACATATTCTGAAGGAAGGCTGTTTTTAATTTATCACTTTCTTCAGCCTTTTCTTTCGAGGCAATCAATTCCTGTTCTGCCTGCTTGATTTCAGTGATATCATTATGTTGAATGATAACATTGATTAGTTTACTCTCCTTATCAAATATCGGGTAGGCCCAGTTTTTACACCAGACTTTCTTTTTCTTTTTCACCTGAATATGTTGAGATTCAGCTGCAAGGCCAATGTCAAAGAATATTTCCCAGTCTACAGCCTTCCCTTTATTAAAAGCGTTTTCTAAGAAGGGAATAATACCACCTTGTATAATTGCTTCATCCTTGAATATATTGTAAACCCTACCTTCAATATCCTTAGGTTTTACACCAAATAATTCGCTAAACATAGGATTTATTCTTTCGCACCATCCTTCATGATCAAGTATTTGTATGCTTATTGATGATTGAATGAACATTTGTTCGAAAAAATACTTTTGATGTTTTAATTCTTCTACAGCCTGTTTACGTTCGGTAAAGTCACGCCCGATTCCTAACACTCCTATAAGCGTTCCTTTTGAATCAAACATAGGTGTTTTGATGGTTTCCAGAAAGACATGTTGGCCATCGTCTGCAAAGGTGATCCATTCTTCGTTACTTGTTGGCTTTCCTGCTGCAATGGCCTTTTGGTCATTTTCGAGAAAGGAATCTGCAAGTTCCTGGTCAACAAAATCATAATCGGTTTTTCCAATGATATCTTCTTCTTTGGCGCCAAAGAAACGTTCGAACATTTTGTTGCATGAGAGATACACACCATCTTTATCTTTAAGCCAAATCAGATCAGGAATTGTTTTTAAAAGCGTGCGTAAGTGTGCTTCACTGTTGCGCAGTGCGGTCGTTGCTTTCTCCTGTTCTGCTATCTCCATTTTCAGTTGCAGGTTTTTAATCTGATTTTCTTCTTCATCCTGGGAAACGACATTTTTAATGACTATTATTTCTTCCTGTTCAGCATTATATGGAATGGTGAAATAGAACGTCGAGCCTTTTCCTTCTTCACTCTCCACCCAAATTTTTCCGCCCAGCATTTCCACATAAGCTTTAGAAATGGCTAATCCCAATCCTGCTCCCTGAAAAGCTTTTTTATCAGAGATATCGGCCTGTATAAAGCGGTCGAATATGACCTCCTTTTTATCATCCGGAATTCCTATACCAGTGTCTTTGATAAAGAACACAAGGTTTTTGTCCTTCAACGTATATCCAAATTCTATTGTGCCGGTAACACTGTATTTGATGGCATTTTTGACCAGGTTAGTAAAGATTGCATAGAGTTTTTCACGATCTGTTTCAATGACGGCTTCTTTTGTCGGCAACCCGTTTTGAAAGAAAATTTGCAGTCCTTTTCGTTCAACCTCAGGTTTGAAGAAGGTATAAATGTATTCGATTTGCTCGTTTACATTCGTCTCAGAAATAGAAATTTCCATTTGTCCCGATTCAACTTTCGAAATATCAATCAGGTCGTTAATGATATTGAGCATTCGTGCTCCACTTTTTTCGATAATGCCAATATACTCTTGTCGCTCCTCACCCGTAAGTTCAGGTTCTTTCAGAAGGTCGGCAAAACCCAGAATACCGTTCATCGGAGTCCTTATTTCATGCGACATATTGGCAAGGAAGGCAGATTTAAGGCGGTCGCTTTCTTCGGCTTTTTCTTTGGCTGCTATCAGATCTATGGTTAACTTCTTTTGTTCCGTAATATCGATATTAATTACCTTATAATGCTTGATTCCATTCCACAGAATTTCTTTTCTCGAAACTTTTACATGGCGGATTTCCGCGTTTTCACGTACGATACTTATATCATAATTTAATACGTCATGTCCTTTTTTTCTTTTTTCTTTTCTTTCCTGATGTTGTGCATGACTTTCGGGAGTGTATCGATTTATTGCTGATATATTTGTAAATTCCTCCAGTCTGGTGAATTCAAAAATATCAAGGAAGGCTTTATTAGCATAAATTGTTTTTCCATTGCCGGAAACAATACGTATGCCCAAAGGAGATTCTGAAATGGAACGATGGAAATTTTCCTCCGATTGGAGAATTGCTTGTTCCGCCCGATAGCGCGTAGTCACATCCACGAAAAAACCCACGCTGCATTTTCGTCCATTGATGATGGTGGAATTACCAGAAATGTCAGCATAGAAAACCGTGCCATCTTTTCGCAGACACGGAAGAGCGGAAGATATCACTTTCTCCCCTCGCATCTGAGACTCAAACTCGGATATCACTAAGTCCACTGAGTCTTTTGGGTGAAGATCTCGTATGGTCAATCGTAGGAACTCTTCATCTAAATATCCGAATATCCTGCAGATGGCTGGATTAGAATATAAAAACCGATGAGTTTCAACGTCGGTGGCTAAGATGCCAAGTGTACTTCCCTCAAACAGCACACGGTACTTTTCTTC
>Ga0209430_1002157_pt1 | contig 13077 bp, 18 predicted proteins | sample BarGraIncub1133A_FD_184504 | JGI IMG/M metagenome (GOLD analysis project Ga0209430, IMG submission 184504) | Arctic peat soil microbial communities from Barrow, Alaska - Barrow Graham LP Incubations 11-33A (SPAdes) (version 2) | ecosystem: Environmental > Terrestrial > Soil > Wetlands > Peat... | reverse complement strand
TTCTGTAAAATTCTCTGTAAGACCAAGCTCCTGGGCAATTTTTTTAGCAAAGCTATTAACCCTTTTTATATGCTTACCTGTTAAATCATCATTTGCGTCAGTTGCTCTAGCTAGGGCATTGGTGGTGTATTCAAAGGCGTTTTCCAAATCCTTCACTTGGTGTCTTATGGTTTCAATAAGATCAATATTTATAGTTAATGCCTTTATTATTGTAATGTCATAGCTAGTTACGATATTTTTATAATTTATTCCTAGGATTATAAGATTACCTACTGCAAAGCTTGCAAAGTTTTTTACTTCAGGCAAATTTTCTCTTATATTTCTTGGAAATATTCTCTTTCCATCATCAATATCTGATATTTCATTTTCTTCAAAATTTCTGTAAAACCCAGTAGAAGCATATACATCAAAATGGAAGCTGTCCTCCCCAGAAACTATTAGCTGTTTTTCTTCTTGATATTCATTTTGGGAAAGTGCAAATTTATACCCATTAAAGTTTAAGCCCTCCTTATTAAGTATCTAGATAAAGCTGGGCTTATTGTTAAGAAACACATTTTCAGCAAAAACCAAATCCATGAGTTCCTTAAGCATAGTTTTAAACTGGGAGGTTTCCATTTTAATATATTTTCTAAGGGAATTCTTTATTTCTCCATTTAATAAATCCATGGCATCATAGCTTTCTGTCACGTTATCATATCTTTTCTTAGACAACACTAATTGCTTAATCATAGGCTTTAGTATAATAGGCAGAAGCCCTTCTTCTATTATTATTTCATCCTTTATAGAAGGGTAAATATCTTCTTTGTCATTTACTATATAAATTACTGGAAGGTATACTATGGAAATAACAGATTTGATCATTTCTAAAGTAGCATCCTCTAAATCCAACGTATCCACCAATAAACCCTGAAGGTTTTTCTTATACATCTGAGTTAATAGATTATTTGGTTTAACTAAAATTATATTATCATCTATTAATTCCTTTAAAGCTTCTAATTTTTCCCCTTGCTTTGAAATATAAAATAGTGTTGCCATAATATTAATCCTCCAAGTCTTTATCTTCCAAAACGGAATTTACTATACCATTTAATATAGTTGGATCTATGGGTTTAACAATGTAATGCTTAGCCCCATTTTTCAAAGCTTCAAAAACCATTTGTTTCTGATTTAGAGCACTAATCATTATTATTTTTGCAGCAGGATCTTTTTTAATTATTTCCCCTACTGCCTCCACCCCACTCATATTTGGCATAGATATGTCCATGGTAACAAGATCTGGTTTATACTGAGTGTATAATATAAAAGCTTGCTTTCCATCACAGGCCTCTGCCACAACTTCATGCCCAGAGCTTGTTAGAATAGTTCTTAAATTTTTTCTCATTACCGTAGAGTCATCTACAATTAAAATCCTTGCCATTTAAATTTCCCCCTCTGAATCTATAATTAAGTCCTCTTCTACTTGAAGCATATTGATACTAAATTCATATTCCTTATAGTATAAAATGCAGGATAATGTTTGAGCTTGAGTATATTTTATATAAGAATCACTATTTGAGATCATCGCAGGGATACCGATATGAAAGACTGCATCCGTATTGCCAAAGTAGCCAAAGGTATTACCTAATATAGTATTTGAAAGTTCCCTATAACATCTTCAATATAATTGATTACTTCCTCTTCTTTAACATCTTCAATAATAAAACCCTGAACCATTTTTTTAGCCATAACTTCATTAGCACTCAGCATAATTATAGAATTAAAGGTACCATTTAAGCTTATTAGAGCAGTTATTTTATTTAAGGCTATTATATTTTTTGTTTCAATATCTCGGGCAGTAAGGCTAATTCTCTCCTCTACTTTCGTATATAATTTAGGAAGGGTAATTTTAATGGTTGTCCCCTTACCTTCCACAGAGTCCACATGTATAATGCCATTTATATTCCTAATAGCTTCTTTTACTGCTGGCATACCTGCACCACGTCCAGAAAGATAATTTGCCTTTTCCTTTGTGGTAACTCCCATCTCAAAAATAAGCTGCTGCTTTTGTTCCTCACTCATTGCCAAAAGTTCTTCCCCTGACACTATTCCTTCTCTTAAAGCACTTTTCTCAAGAGCTTCTATGTTTATTCCCCGACCATCATCCTCAATTGTTATGATAAAATCATCTAAAAGATCTGTAATTCTGCAGTGGATATTTCCAAGCTGCTCCTTACCCTTCTATTTCCATAGGAGCTACCTCCGTCTTGAATAAAGTCCTTCCCTGCATATGCTCGAATAACAGGAAGATCTTCCCTTATCCCTTTTAATAACGCATTCTTATCTAGTCTGCGTAACAGTTCAATATCCTTGTTCTCGTAAAGTTTGTTTTCAAGAAAGCTCAGTTCTTTTGTGGTGTTAATCATCTCATATTGGCTAAAGTTTCCTTTAAAGGTATGAATTTCACGTAAAACTTTATCATAATCCTCTTCCTCTATATCCTTAAAATCCTTAGAGGCAAAGTCTTGATACTCCTTTACTATTTCTCTGAATTCATCCCCATTAATTATAGCCTTTACCACCATCTTTAAAGTTCTTCTTTCTTCATCCATCTGTCTTTTTAGCTCTCTTTTATCCGTTATATCAGTTAATATTGCCATGATAGTATCAATATCTTCCTCATCTTTCACTAGCTTATACCTCAGGCTTATAACCTTATCTAATATTGTTACCTCCTCAGGTAATAGTGAAAGATATAACATTCTTTGGGAGCTCTTTGTTTGAAATATTTTATTTAAGAGTTTCTCAGTGAACTCCTCCTTAGCTTTACTCTCAGGATATAAAAGCCTTGAAAGCTTGTCCTTACCAATCCCCTTGTTAAATATCTTTTCACATTCTAAGCTATATTCCTCATGGATTAAAAGGCTTTTATTGAAGGTTAAGAAGCTCTCCTCCACATTGCTCATGATATTTTTAAGCTTAATATTTTTATTATCTAAAACCTTATTTACCATCTCCAAGGCTTGACTATTGTCTACAAGTGCTATGTTTTGTGCCTCAAGCTCTGCATTTTGATTAGCTAATTGATTTGAGTATTCATGCATTTTAGACATAATTATATTAGTAGAGCTGATGAGACCTTCTACCTCTAGGGCAGGCTTTTTTAACTCTATCTGAGTATTACCTGCAGCTACGAAGTTACCTTTAGATACCTTCTCTAGTTTTAAATTCAAATCATTTAAGGGCTTTATAATTATTCTACTGGCGGATCTTATCACTAGCTTGGATATAGGTAAAGTTATTATTCACTAAATTAAATAATCTATTGTACATAAATGAGGATTTGATAAGTTTATCTTTTTCTGATGAATCAAAAATAAGTGTCCCATCCTTATAAATCATGTATTCTATTGTAAGCTGAGGAAGAGGGCACCCCTAGGAATCTCCAAATGCTTAATACCTTCATTCAAGGTATCATGTAAGGCAGAATCAAAATCATAAGACATACCAACGGATTTAAATATTTCATTATAAGCTAAATCACCCTTTGTGTACACCTTTGAGAGCTCACCGCTACTTGTTTTATTTCTAATTTCATCGCTTAACTCTAGACTTAGCTGAGATGCGGCGCTACTAGCTACAATACTACTAAATATCTTAAAAGTGAACCCAAGCGCGAGCATTAAGGTTATAAGCATAATCAAAAGATTATAGAAATTAAGGGTAGATAACATGTGATTTATTCTTTTCTTCAAACTTCTTTTATTTACTTTATTCCCCATTTTATTACACCGCTCTTCCTAATTCTTCAAATTAACTTAATTTTATTATACTTTCTATTAATTAAAAGGTCTAGCTAAATTTATCAAACTAAAAACACATATTATTCACATAAAATATCCAAATTGTTAAGTAGATTATATGATAAAATGAAATTTAACTAATTTTGGAGGTGGAACCTATGCCTGTTCGAATATATCTTGTAGAGGATGAAAAATGTCTTAATATTTTACTTGAAAAATACCTTCAAAGGGAAGGTTATGAGGTGACAACCTTTGCAGATGGCAGTTCTGCTATAGCTAGAATAAAGGATCTACCAGATCTATGGATCTTAGCTATTATGCTTCCAGACATTGATGGTTACGAAATCATTAAAGAAATCAAAGAATATTGCAATACCACTCCTGTTATATTTATGTCTGCTAGAAATGAGGAGTTAGATAGAGTAGTAGGCTTAGAGCTTGGTAGCGACGATTACTAATCAAAGCCCTTTTTGCCAAGGAAACTTATTATTAGAACAAACAAACTATTAGAAAGGCTTTACGGGAAACCAAAGCTCGAGCAAATAGGTTCTGTGTTGAGCTTTGAAGGCTACACTATAAGCAAGAATCAAAGGACTGTATTTAAAGTTGATGAGGAAATTCAACTAACAAATAAAGAATTTGAATTTTTGGTTTACTTTATTCAAAATAAAAATATTTTAATCTCCAGAGAGCAAATATTGACCTCTGTTTGGGGGGATGATTATTTTGGTTCTGATAGGGTGGTAGATGATACTATAAGGCGCCTGCGGAAAAAGATGGATAGATTAAATATAGAAACCATATATGGTTTTGGTTATAAGCTGGTGCATAAAGCATGAAAAAATATAAATTCAAATCCATAGCTATGAGAATTTGGATCACCTTTACTGCTATTATTCTTATTATAATTTTTAGTATTTCCTTTTTTTATTTAGTAGCTTTTAAAACAATAGATGAGAATGCTAAAATTCAGGATTTAAAGGGTTCCCATGAAATATTATTAAATGGTGGCAACTTTGATAAACCAATGATAGGCTTTGGCCAATTAAAAAATCTTAAAAGTAGCAGTTATTTCATATTAAATATAGATGCAAACAATCAAACTCAAATCTTGGATATCGGACATAATCAGGGACCTCCACCTGGTGTAAGGCCAAATGTCTTTGATAGTAATGCCATTAAGCTTTGGATGGGAAGCTTCATAAAAACTTCAAATATAACTGAGGCCCAATTTAAAGAGGTATATAATAATACAAAATATATTTTTGTTATAAGCTCCATAACTTACAACGCCTCAGGAAAGTCTTATCTCATATCTTATATGCCAGTTATTGAGGATAACAATTTACTTTATATGGTGCTTGGTATTGGGGTAATTTTTATATTTATAGGTTTCATAACTGCTAAGGGGTGGCTAATAGAATATCCAAGCCACTTAAGGGCCTTGAAGATTTCACCATAAAAATAGTTCAAAAGAATTGGAAGGAACCCATTAAAGTTACTAGCGAGGATGAAATTGGAAGACTTGCCCAGTCGATGAACCTGATGCAGCAGGAATTAAGGCAAGCAGACGAGGAAGGAAAAAAGTTCCTACAAAGTATTTCCCATGACCTAAAGACACAGTTATAGTAATAATGAGTCATGCAGATGCAATAATGGATGGTGTTTATATAGAGTCCGTAGAAAAACTGCTGAAATAATAAGAGATGAGGCTTCACGCCTAGAGAAGAAGATTAAGCAGATGCTTTATTTAAATACTTTAGATTATATTCTAGGAAATAGAAATGAAGATATGCAGATAAAAGCTTTAGGATATCACTAAAGAAGGAAGAAAACTTTGCAAAGCTTGAGATCTACAATGATGGCCCAAATATTAGCTCTGAGAATATAGATTATATCTTCGATAATTTTTATAAGGATAAGACTGGTAACTTTGGACTTGGTCTTGCAATAACTAAGAAAGTGGTGTCAGCTTTATAATTAAACTTCCTATGAAATAGGAAAAGGGACACATCAACATTTTTATTTATAGCCGGTATCCTAGTTGCAATGTCCGCTGGAAGTATAACTGGATATGTGTTATATAATAATGCTAAAAATAATGCACCTAATACTAAATTTACAACCACCACTGTAAAGCTTGGAACTATAAGTACAACAGTAAGTGCCAGTGGAACAGTAAGTAACAGTGCACAAATTGATTTAACCCCCTCCTCTTCTGGAACCCTGACAGCATTAAATGTTAAGGAGGGAGATGCTATAACCATTGGTGAAGTTCTAGGTGTTGTTACCGACCCAACCTCTGCGGCCACAATACAAGCTGGAAAAAGTGGAGTGAATACTCAAACTCAGACCTTAAACAAACTAATCAGTAGCAGAGCTTCTCTATATACTAAAGCTGCTATAGGGGGAAGAATAAAAAATGTTAACATATCAGTTGGTGATGATGTAACCCAGTCTAAGACTTTAGGAAGTCTAATGGTAATATCCTCAGATGGTAAAATGAAAACCACAGCTATTAACTATGATCCAACAAAGGTGATTGTAGCATTAAATAATTCCGTAAATGTAAGCATTAATGGAAGTGTTGTAGCAACAGGAACCGTTTCAAATGTATCTACAAATCAAGGTTCTTCTTCAATGGTAGTTACAACACCAGATACCTTTCCAGTAGGTGCGACTGTAACTATATCAAAATCTGGTACAACCATTGGAATTGGTACCTTATCAGTAAATGCTCCTGTGGAGGTACAAGGTCCAGCTAGTGGAACAATATCAAATGTATATGTTTCGGAAAATACAATAGTGAGCAAAGGATCTAATCTATTTAAAATAGATGGAACTGAACTTGAAGAGTATCTGCGAAAAACAGAAAAGCTAGAGCTTTAGACACTATAAGAAGTGTAGGTCTTGAAATTATATTAGCTGATGAGCCAACGGGAAACCTAGATAGTAAAACAGGAGTTGAGGTTCTTAACTTACTTCAAGAGCTACACCAAAGAGGAAACACCATAGTGCTAATAACCCATGATATGAACATTGCAAAAAAAGCAAAAAGGGTTATAAAATTAATGGATGGAGAAATTATTTCCGATGAGGAGGTGGTACCTAATGAAGTTTAGTCAAGTTCTTAAAATGGCCTTTAGCTCAATATTATCGAATAAGATGCGCTTCTTCCTAACAATGCTTGGCATAATAATCGGTATTTCCTCGGTAATTATTCTTATAGGAATAGGCTCAGGAACAAAGCAGGACGTAGCCACTTCCATCTCAAGCATGGGAACTAATCTAATAACCATAAACATAACAGGCGGCAGAGATGTAACCGTAACAACGGAGGAGCTTACAGCACTTAAATCACAGCCTGGCATTAAAGAAATTGCTCCTGCAATAACCAGCACGGTTACGCCAAACTAGGTAATCAAAATACTACTACCAGCATTGAATCCTCCCTTCCCTCTTATTCAGAAATAAGAAATGTTACAATGCAATATGGAACCATAAGCGGTATAGGAGGTTTTCTAGGAGTTGCCTTCGGGATAATAGGGGGAACCCTTTATAGCAGATTCATGACAAAAACCGTAGTAATTGATACTAATGTAGTTCTCTTAGCCTTTGCCTTCGCTGCAACTGTTGGAATAATATTTGGTCTTTATCCTGCGAACAAGGCTTCAAGACTAAGGCCAATCGATGCTTTAAGATATGAATAAAAGGAGTGGTGATAAAATGAGAAAACCTAAATTTATATATGTCCCATTGATAGCCATAATGTTAATAAGTATGTCCATGATTGTTCTTACTGGCTGTGGAAGTAAAAAGGCTGCCGTAACAACAGCAAAAGCAGGAGGCTTTGACCAATCCACAATGAAAAAGCAAATAGAGACCAGCATTCAAAGTTTAATAGATACTAAAGCAATCACAGCAGATCAAGGAACAAAAATAGTAACGGCTCTTACTGCAAATACGGGACGTACTATGGGTCAGAAACCAGCTGGGGCTGGAGCGAAGCCTACTGATGGCACCCCCCCAGCAGGTGGTGGAACTGCTCCAGCTAGAGATACTACAGGTGGAACAGACGCCGGACCAGGAGCTAATGGCGGGGGTCCCTTTACTTCAGCTTTAACAGCTCTAGTAACTGACAATACTATAACTCAGGCTCAAGCTGATGCAGTAACTGCTAAGATAAGCACTCTTTTGCAAGGGCAAGGGAGACAAAATAGCACTACCGCTCAATGATAGGGGTTAATCAAAATTTACTTCACCCTACGTTGATTTTTCAAAATAAAATACATCTAAAAAGTAACCCCCATGCTTATGGAGGCTATTTTTTTAATATAAATTACTAAATTTTCTAATTTTGGAAGCTATTCTACATATAATTTATTATTGAATATAAATTTGTATTTTATAATTAATTCGAAAAATATTTTCTATCTCCACTGTCGAAGAGTAGCTTAAAAAAGGGTACGATTTGGCTTTACATTTAACAGAATTATCCATTATAATATAATATAATAAGAAGTCTAATTTAATGTTGTATATTTTTGTTTAATTATCCATCATATGTAATTTGGTACTGTAATGGGAGAGTGTTTAAGTTATGAAGAGATATAAATGGGTATGCTATGATTGGCTTAGAAGTTCTACATATATATATGGAACTAAAAGTGAAGCTAAAGCTGAATTCAAGAAAATGAAAAAGGATCAGCCGTCAATGGTTTATCATCACTTGGAGCAAGTTAGTTTATTAGCTGAAGGGGAAAATGAAACAAATCTTTAATCCTTTTTATAAAGGTCTCATTTTATAAATGTGTATGAAAAAACCTAGCTGGAATTTTACAGTTAGGTTTTTGTTATAAAAAAAGCTTATAAATAATGACATCTTTTTTCATATGGTATATACTTCAATGGATGGAAATCATAATGAAGAGGGGTTAAGCGAATGATATATACACCCGGGATTAAAAAAGATAGGAAAAAAATAATATTCTCATTCATTTTGGTGCTATTAATTATAACAGTAATTGTAATTCTTAATTTGCTTCTTTACAGAAGTGATATTTTCTTAGTTAGGGTATCTCCTGCAACAAATTCTATTTCTAGAGTATTAGCTGCAGAAAAAACTGGAGATACTGTTGAGCTGAAGGCTGAAGATATAAACGGTATAATAGAATTTAACTTAAAAGAGAAAAAATCCTTTGGCCCAGTTACAATAACTGGCATATATACTGAACTAAAAGACGGCAAAATCACCCTTTATGTACCTGCTCAATATGGTAAATTAAAGTTTTTTCTTAGTGCAAAGGGTACTGTATCCTATGAAAAAGGAAGTATTTTATTTGTTCCCGAAAGCTTTACAATGGGACGGCTCTCCCTACCTAAGGACTTTATTATGGACAAGCTAAAAAGCTATGTTAAAGGTATAAATATATCTGGTGAGAAAATAGTAATTAATAAGAGCATTTTGCCCTTTGATATGGCCTCTATCACTTTTAGGAAGGATAACATGGTCATATATGTAAACAAGCAGATAGAGATTCCAAAACAAGCTCCCGTTGTTGTTACCCCCTCCACTGGTGCTACAACTGGAACCACTACTAGCAAAACTTCTGCGCAAGAAGCCCATGACCTGTTAGTAAGAGCCAATAATCAATTAAGTGGTGTTCGCTCTTCTGCGTCAAGTGTAGCAGAAAAAGCTATTGTAAATAGTATGCAGGGGGTTATAGGTAAGATGATAAGCAATCCAGCTTATGCATATCAAGGAGAAGCTGTTACTGTAAAAGGCAATTACAATAGTCTCCCTGGTGCAGACCGGAGTGACTTAATGAATGCAATCCTGTCTAACATGGATATGTCAACCTTGAAGAAATTACAAAGCACCTTTGGTCTTTAAAGGCACCTTTGGTCTTTAAAGGCCCCTTTTAGCTACTTAGATCTAATAGTTTTATTTAATAGGAGATTGATAATCATCTCCCCATATAAATTTATGTAGAGCATCTAAGTTAGGTTGTTTATCCCATTGAAGATAATATACTCCATCTATTGTGCTATCCTTTTTGTAATTATCTAGAGGAAGTCTTAGTTGTGCAATATTGCTAATGTCTGAAGCTACCATTTGTAATCCAAGATTTAATATATCGTTACTATTAAGACTTGTCTGAACATATGGTAGTAGCTTTGACATAACACCAGGAAAAGCAGTAACACCTTTAGCTTTTATTTTTTCGAATATCTTACTAAGAACTAGCCTTTGTCTGTCAGTTCGTTCATAATCATTGTTCCCATAATAACGTATTCTTGCATAAGCTAGAGCTTGGACACCAGTTAAGTTATAGGTGCCAGCCTTTGTTATACCAACTGATGTTAGCCCTGGAAGCTCATAACTTTTAATTGGTATTTCTACTCCTCCAAGATAATTTACTATTGCCTGAAGCCCATCAAAGTCAACTTTGATAAAATCCTTTATATCCAGTTCATAATTCTGATTTATTGTCTTTATAGAAAGTTCAGGTCCCCCATAGGAAAAAGCATGGTTTAGTTTTGTCATACCATAACCTTCAATATTCACATAAGAGTCTCTCATTATCGAGCAAAGCTTAACTGTCTTGTTAGTTTCATCTAAAGAGAGAACAATCATGGAATCTGACCTACCATTTTCGTCCTTATTAAGTCTATCATCCCCATATAAAATAATGTTTGTTACCTTTGCTTTGGCCACTATTTCTGCTACCTGGGGAGGTATCCCTAATGCTTTAATTGTCTTTGGGATAGTAATTGTCTTTATCTTAGAAAGCTGGGAATATGTAATACCATATATAGCGGCTGTTACGATTAATATAGTCCCTAATATACTTGATAGTATTATTACCGCCTTTTTCTTTTTGCTCATCTTTGCCTTTTTAACCTTATTACTCATCTTATCCTCCTAATTTATGAATCACTATATTATTTTCTATTAATGCCCTTAATTCTAACTTTAAAAACTTTATATGTCAATTTCCCCTGGAGTAAAATCGTCTGTAAATATTTGTAATTATTTACACGTGCCTATGGCCATGCTATAATGTAATATAATAGATTAGAGGTGCTCATATGACAAATGATGAATTGTATAAATGTATAATGGTTATGCCTAATGTTAAAAATGCAATCGCTTATATGCAAGATTCTAAAATAACTAAGGCTGATTTAAGCAAATTGTGTAAAAGATATAATATTGTTATTGAAATCAAAGTTACTAAAGAAAAGATGATTGATATTTTTGTTAATTCTACACTAGGTGTAAAATTGAAAAAGAAGGCGGTTAATAAATATAACACCAAATAGATCCATCAACAAAATACCTATTACCCTATAAAAAAAGTTTGTCCTATTTTTAATATCTTAATAGATCCATCATTTAGACTTTCAAGTATTCTGATGGTCTCATTGTCATCATCTTGAGCTAAAATAAAAGTTTTGTAATGTACAGGAATCATATAAGGGGCATCCATTCTCTTGAACATTTCAAAGCCTTGCTTGGGGGAACAATGCATACCTTGGAACTCATCTGGTTTATAGCAACCAACTGGCATTATTACAGCATCAGATTTTATGTTATCAAAGCTATCTGTTAGGGCTGTGTCACCAACAAAAAGAACCGCTTTATTTTTGCTTTCCATGAGATAAGATATACAATTTTTCTCTTTAGAAAAAAGATGTCTGCTGCCATTATGCTTCGACATAATGGCAGTTATTTTCATCTTTTCATCTTGATAGCAATCTCCAGGTTTTACTCCAACAACTTTTTTAAAGCCTATACTTTCTAACTTTTTCTTATAGCCAAAAGGACATAAAACTGTTGAAATCTTTTTTAATTTCTTTAATGAAGCAAAATTCATATGATCCATATGTCCATGAGAAAGAAGTATATAATCAGCATTAATACCTTCACTAGTATAAGAAGGCTTTACTATTCTTCTTAAATGACCTATTCGCGATCCTATTACAGGATCTGTAAGTATTATATTTTGTTCTAAATTTATTATTGTAGTTGCATGTCCCACCCAATGGATGGAGTTTTCACATAACTCCTCTACTTCAGGAATGAGAATTGAGTGCATATAATTTCTTGCATTTCTAATATGAAGCTGATACATATAACCAGCAATTCTAATAGGTCTTATCCTTCTCATAATTAATCCTTCCTATAATTTTTTATTTTCTCTCTTATTATACTCTTAAACCTAGGAAAGGCAGTAAAAACTGAAGGGAATTCATCTTTAATTTTCTTCAAAATTGCATCATTTCTTAACATAATATCCTCCTTGACCTTTTCAATGTTTTCACCAGCATCCTCTAATTTAGCTAGAAAATCTTCATACAAAACATTAAATTGTTTCAGACGTTCCACTAGTTTAGATACATGAATTAAAGTCAATATGAAGTCAAAACACACATAAAAAGCAATCGCATATATAATAATTCTGCCAAAACTGTTATCAAAATATTTAAATATAGTTACAATATGAGGATGAACTAATTTCAAAAATATTACTGATAGTACACCCCAAAACAAGGAAAAAACAAGGCAGATTCTCCCTTTAAGATTAAAAGGTTGATTGCTATAATCCCACCAAATTGAATGAACAAGAGTTTCTAGCACAAATCCTGTTAAATATTCTAAAATGGATATGATTACTGTGGAGAAGATAAATAATAATAATAGATTATCTAAAAAATTACTTGTAACCACTATTAGTAGAACCGCTCCAAAACCATAAATCGGACAGAACGGGCCATATAAGAACCCTGGATTTACATTTTTTTTTCTTTTAATAGTCCCATATACGCACTCTAAAAGCCAGCCCACAAAAGAATAAAATATAAAATAAAATATAAGTGACAATATATTAATATTCACGCTTTAGATCTCCTTTACTGAAATCCTTTTAATACATCATTATATTATACCCACTTTCACCATATATTTCACTAACAATTCATTTTTTTACTATATTAACATTACCAATTTTAAATCTTCAATTCCAATTGACTTCTAGTATATTCCTTTCTCCCAAAAAAGGTTTTAAATTAACCCTATATCCATTAGCTATTAAGATATCCATAATTTTTTTTATTACTTCTTCATTTGTTTGCTTATAAGATAGAATTATGGTAGTTGAAAAAGATCCTGTTTTAGCTATAATATTAATTGTATTTAGTATATTTTTAAGTTCTATCTGTACTGTTTCGTCTATTTTAATTTCCTCCGACAATACAGCTTCTGCAAGCTTTTTCATTTCAGAAGCTGTAGCAA
>Ga0209430_1002154_pt1 | contig 13081 bp, 8 predicted proteins | sample BarGraIncub1133A_FD_184504 | JGI IMG/M metagenome (GOLD analysis project Ga0209430, IMG submission 184504) | Arctic peat soil microbial communities from Barrow, Alaska - Barrow Graham LP Incubations 11-33A (SPAdes) (version 2) | ecosystem: Environmental > Terrestrial > Soil > Wetlands > Peat... | reverse complement strand
CCCACCACCTCAGTTTCATCAGATGGAGCCTATAATATTAATTGTTACGGAACAAGTATCGGTTGGATCAACATAGCAGTCTCAGGAGGAAGTACAGGGAACTATAAATACAGTTGGAGTACTGCAAATGGATCAGGAATAATTAATGGACAGAAAGATCAACCTGCACTTTCTGCAGGGACTTATCATCTGGTTGTAACTGACTCAAATAAATGTGTCACTTCAAAAGACATAATTCTTACCCAGCCTCCGGTTTATGTGACACATCTTGCTGCAACAAATATTACCTGTCTATCGCCGGGATTTAATAACGGGTCAATTGATCTGACAGTGTCAGGAGGTGTTGCTCCATATTCATTTTTATGGTCAAATGGGGCAACAACTGAAGATATTTCCGGTCTGACACAAGGAAGTTATGAGGTGACTGTCACAGATTTTAACGGATGTATCAAAAAAGATTCAATAAGTATTGATCTGCCGCCTCCGCTGAATTATTCTAAAAATCTTTCTGATTATAACGGGTATAATATCAGCTGCAATGGGTTATTCGATGGCTCCATTCATGTAAATCCGACAACAGGATCGGCACCTTATATTTATGCATGGACAGGACCAAATGGATTCACTGCAGCAACAAAAGATATTTCCGGACTGGAAGCTGGGTCATATTATTTGTTGATCGTTGACAGCAGGCAATGTAAAGCTAATGAAACAATTAACCTTACAGAGCCCGGAAAGCTATCTATGACAATCACCTTATCAGAAAGCATTGCAGGTGGATTTAATATTAATTGTGCCGGAGATAGCACTGGTTCTATAGATATTGTGCCTTTAAATCAGGTGAATACAGTTGATTATCTCTGGTCTGACGGAGTTTTTGGCAAAACCAGGACGAATCTTCCTGCCAGCAATTATAATGTTATCATAACAGATGCAAATAATTGCCAGGCCAGTTCGGCAATAACCCTTACTGAACCGGATTCCATGAAGCTGGTATTCGATATTATTCAGCCATTCTGTCCCGATAAACCAGATGGTGAGATCAGGACAAATGTAAACGGAGGTGTCCGGGGAACTGATTATTTGTACCTGTGGTCTGACAACTCAACTAACAAAAGCCTATCAAATATTCCAAAAGGGTTATATAAAGTGACAGTGACCGACATGAATGGATGTTCATTAAGAGATTCTGTTAAGGTTGAAGCATTAAATGAAACCTGTCTGATTATTCCAAATGCAATATCGCCAAACGGAGACCTGATCAATGATGTTTGGAACATTGGGCTTATTGAGTTATATCCGTCAATGGAAGTAAAAATATTTAACAGGTGGGGCGAAAGTATCTGGAGATCAGAAAAAGGATACCCGAAGCCATGGGATGGCACAAGCAATGGAGCTTCACTTCCAATCGACTCTTATCACTATATAATTGATTTGCATAACGGGACTAAACCGATTATTGGTAATGTAACAATAGTAAGGTAATTTGTAATATTTTTGAAATCTGTGAGAAGACCGGCTTTTATATTGATTTTGTTACTGATTGCCAACATGACCTTTGGACAGCAGCTGCCATTATTTAGCCAGTACCTTTATAATAAATTTTTGATTAATCCTGCCGTAGCCGGAAGTGATGGGTATACCAGTGTAAGTCTGACTGCAAGGGAACAATGGGTCGGTTATTCCGGAGCGCCAAGAACTTTTTCTTTCAGCTGGCAGACAAGAATGCTCAAAAAAAGTTATATTCTGAAACAAACACCCTTAAAAAAGGAAGTTTACAGGCCAAAGACCGACGGGAAGGTTGGTTTTGGCGGATATATATTCAGTGATAAAAATGGATTGATTCAAAGGACTGGTTTTCAGGCCTCATATGCATATCACATGTGGCTGCGGAACAGTACTCAACTCTCTTTGGGACTCGCTTTCACCGGGTATTATTATAAGATTGATGAAAACCAGATACATTTTGAAGACCCGAATGAGCCCTGGTTAAACAATAATCTTCGCCGCGGCATTTTTGTGCCAGATGTGGCTTTCGGTGCCTATCTTCTTAACGCGAAATACTGCTTTGGTTTCTCTGCAGATCAGCTCTCTGAAGCTTCAGCAAAAATAGGAGGTCCTGCTTATAAAAACTTTAGCATGAGCAGACAGTATTATCTGTTCGGATCATATGATTTCAGTCAGGGAAGTTATACAATCATTCAACCTTCATTTCTCCTGAAAATGTCGGAACAACTAAAACCACTGGCTGATATTGGTGCAACATATATTTATAATCAGGGTTTTTGGGCAGGGCTGGCTTATCGCACAAGCGGTGCTATAATTGCAAACATTGGGGTAAAGTACATGAATATGTTTTTTGGATATGCATTTGATTTCACTTTACAGGAGATTCAAAGAATCACTTACGGAACACATGAAGTTACCATTGCTATCAAGTTTGGAGATAATTCCAGAAAATATCGCTGGCTCGACCGTTATTGATGAACAGATTTCCGAACGATATAAATAACTGAACTGCTCCGCATTTTATTAAAGAAAGACAAGAATGCAAACCATGTTCCTTTCATTATTCCTTTGATTAGAGAGATGTCAGAACTTTTATACTTTTCACTTAACACTGAAATATAAAAAACATCAAGAGGAAGGATTCTGAGATTGTCTAAAATTATTCCGGTTTTTTCAGAAAAAAGTCTGAATGTATCTGGATCAAAATGCCATAAATGCCTTGGAACATCATAGGCGGCCCAGAACCGTTCATAATATTTCGCATCATATGAATTGCAATTTGGTAATGCGATAATGCAAGCGGCACCGGGCTTTAATAACCTGAGTATTTCTGAAATATAGTTAAAAGGATCATGAAAATGTTCCAGTACATGCCAGAGGGTAATACAATCAAAGCTACCTGTCTCCAATGCCGATATTTTATCAGGGGTTGTAATATCCAATTTAAATTGCGATATGGAGAAATTCCGGGCCTTTTCATTTATTTCTATTCCCTTTACCAGCCATCCGGCTTTTTTCATGGCACTGGCGAAATAGCCTGTTCCGCTGCCGATGTCAAGTACATTTCCCTGCTTCAGTCCGGTAACATTTTCAATGAGCTGTCTCTTTTTCCGCAACATAACATTTCTTGCTAAAAAGTATAGCTTATTGGAAAAACCTTTTGAAGTATTACTGTGCGATACATATTCATCCGATTCGTAAAATCTGGCAATTTCAGTCTCTCCAGGGTAATCCTGTGTAAATGAGAAATCACATTCTGAACATTTAAATATTGAAAAATCCTCTTTGCTGATAAAATGGTCTTTGCACCTGAATTGCAAACCTATTTTCTCTGAAGAACAAAGCGGGCATACATTGTGATGCACCATACTATTCCGGCTTAGATTTCATTTTGATTTTAGAAAGGAAATAACCAGCACACAAAAGGATAAGCAATACAGAACTTGCCAGTGAAATTTTATTTCCAACATAATAAGAAGCAGGCTTGAAAGTAAACTTTATCTCATGATCACCAGCCGGAACAACCATTCCTCGTAGAACATAATCTGTACGGAAATAACTGCTCTCTTTTCCGTCGAGATAACACTTCCACCCGGCAGGGTAATAAATTTCTGAAAAAACTGCAAGTTTTTCTTCCCGGGCAGAGTATTTATAAAGCAGCTCATCAGGCTGATATGAGACAAGTTCTATCTTTTCATTTTCCTGAACGGGGAAGAATGATTTTGTTATCTGATTCTTGAACATAGTGTTGATTATTGCCTCTTTTGAAGGATTAATGGATTTGACTGATGAAATCTCCTGGTTGGCATTTTCCACTATAACAGGTTTTTCAACAAACCAGGCATTTCCAAGAGCATATTGATTGATTAAAGGAAGAGCGGCAGAATTATAGATTACATATTTGGTATTGAGCATATTAAGTGTAGGAATTGGAGTGTTGTCAAGTGCCATTTGCAGCTCCTCGATTGATTGAGCCTTTTTAGCAGCCTCGCCGAATGCTCCTATTTCCGGATATATGCACGAATCAATAAGTTCCTGGTATCTCTCCATTTTAGCACCATGATAACCACCTATCGATTTATGGAAATATGAAGTTGGTGAATTATCACTAAAAGGTGAAGAGACAAAACTGAGGACTCTGTGCTGTGTTGGATCTTTAAGAATAAAGGCATCAGCAACAGCCGGTAAAAAAGATTTTTGAATTGCAGCAGGTCTCTCAAAACGGTCAGCATTCAGATACCTTTTATCTACCATCCAAAGATCAAGAACAATAAGCAGAGCAATAATAAGAATCGCATAACCCTTCCTGAGTTTATCAAAAATATAGCCAAGAATAACCCCCGCAGAAAGTAAAATAAAAATAAAAGATCTGAGAGAATCACTTCTGAGCAAACCCTTTCTATCGGATACCAATGCACTTGTGAGCCAGGGCGGAAGATCATTTTCATTTTGTCCGAGAAAAGAACCGGCAATTACCGGGAGTATGATAACAAGCAATGTAAAACCTCCGGTTATTCCCACAGCAATTTTTAGTCCCCTGATTATTTCTTTTTTTGTGGTAGTACCATTGAATATATCTCTGAGTGCAAGAAATCCCAGCAGTGGTATGCAGAACTCTGCAATTACCAGAGTCATGGTCACTGCCCTGAACTTGTTATATGCTGGAAAATAATCAATGAACAGATTTGAAAGAGGCATGAAATTTTTACCCCAGGAAAGCATTATTGATAATATTGTTGCCGCCAGGAGCCACCATTTTTCAGGGTCTTTAATGAGTATCAGTCCCAGGACAAACAGAAAGAAAACAATGGCTCCCACATAATGAGGTCCGTCGGTGACGGGCTGGGTACCCCAGTATTTCTGAATCCTGTCGACTGATGACTGATTACCATTTTTAACCAGGGCTTTATAGGTTTCCGAATTGCGATCGAATGGCTGGCTGGAACCTCCCTTGTAATTAGGGATCAGAAGATTAAAAGTCTCATCAACACCGTAACTCCAGTTGACTATATATTCTTTATTCAAACCTGAAGTAATATTGTTATTACTTGTTGTCAGGTCTGATTTTCCCCTGATCGAATATTTTCCATATTCATAGGTTGTATAAAGACTTGCACAGTTTATCCCTACAGCTATTATAAATGGTATAACCAATAAGGCGGATGTTTTAAGAAACTTTATTACAGATTTGTTTTTCCAGGAATATACAAATTCCACGATTCCGAATACCAGGAGGCAGATCAATGCATAATATGTAATCTGTATATGATTTGCCTGAATCTCGAGAGCAAGAACAAATGCTGTAAATAATGCTCCTTTTAATGCATCATATCTGTAGGTGTAATAAATTCCTCCGATCATGGGTGCCATATAGGCCAGCGCTATTGCCTGGGTATTGTGTCCGGCCCCGAGGATCTGAAAGAAAAACGACGAAAGACCATAAGCTATCGCTCCGGCTATTGCCAGCCAGGAATTAACTCCAAAAATTAAAAGAAGGATGTAAAATCCCAGCATCGACAGAAACAATACTGATACCGGCATTTTAAACATCCTGAGAAATGTATCAGCATGTTTGATCAGGTTTCCCGGATATCTTGTAGAAATAAGATAGGCAGGCATCCCGCCGAAGATCGAATTTGTCCATAATGGTTCCCGGCCGTTCTTTTCACGAAAGTCCTGGATCTCCTTTGAGTTGATTTTAGAGACGGTAGAATCATTGGCTCTCAGTACTTTACCTTCCAGAACAGGGTAAAAATATGCGAAAGCGACCACAATAAAAATTACTACTGCAATCAGATGTGGCAGAAGCGGTTGGATTCTGTTTTTTAGTTGCATTATGATTATGTTAAGTTACTTGCCTTAATGACTGACAAAAATATGTATTTACATGGAATTATGTATTCAAAATCTTATTATGAACTAGTACTCGATATCAGAAATTCCTTTAAGAGATTTTAGATTTCTTCTGAAATGCCGGATATCCGACCACTTCGTAATAAACCCTCTTATAGACTTTAATTCAACAGGTTCGTAAAACCTGAATATATAAAGTATGAACGGAAAACTAAAGAGGAACAGGGTTTTTAAAATTAATCTTGGAAAAAGACCAAGTTTATTCAGAAGTAAACAGGAGAATGACAAAACTGCTCCGGTAAACACCATAATAAATATTTTCTTCAATTCATATGGAACAAAAAAAGCTTTCTGTGAATAATAATAACAGATTAGCCAGAATATAAACTGTGACACAAGCGTTGCGATGGCAGCTCCGGTTATGTCCCATATCGGGATTAATAAAAAGTTGAGACATATGCTCAAGAGAGTTGAGAAAACAACTATCATCCCGATTATCCTGGTTTTCTTTACCACATGCAGACTGTATATTGTAAGATCTTTCATATTAACAAACACGACTGACATTGACAAAACAGGAATGATTACAACTGCATCCCAGAATTGCCTTGATATAGTGATCACTTTAATCAATTCAAAAGAAAACAATGAAATCCCGATAACAGCAAACATAAGCACATAAGTCGAATACAGAAGGACTTTAGAATAAAATCTCTTAATATCAGGTGAACCTATGCGCTTTAGCATCATCGGTCCAAGAGCAAGTTTCATGGAATCCACAATAGAAAGCTTTAAAACACTCGTTATTTTAAAAGCGAGGGTATAGAGGGCTACAGATTTTAGAACAGCGAGTGAATTAAGAGAATATCTGTCTACAACATTCAGTGCAACAGCTGAAATATTTGCCAGAAACAGAGGAAAACCATAGGAATTCATTGACCGGAAAATATCTTTGGAAAAGAATACTCTTGAGTTTTTAATTGTATAACCTGAAAGAACTATAACTAAAATAGCATTACCAATAGCCTGGGCAAGATAATAACCTTCAAGTCCCATCTTTTTTGATATAATAAAATAGAGGGAAAGGGTTAGCACAAAAGTCAGTTTAAAAAGATTCGTTGTTGTATAAAGTACAGATCTGGACTGTAATCTCATCAGGGTATTAGTGATATTGTTTAAGGCCTGTACACCGGAACCAATTATGATAAAGGTTATTACTCTTGACCAGTCAGGCTTTGAAAAGATCATTACGGAGAATGTCTTTGATAATGGGATAAGAAAGAGGCAGAAAAGTGATGAAACAACCAACTGTGTTGCAAATGACATAAAAAATATGCCTTTTTGATTGTCTTTGAATTCTTTATCCCAGAACCATCGTGTCAGGCTCTGTGGTAGAGCTGATGCCATTGAAGCCGTTAATACAAGAGCGGAAATCTCAAGAATACCTAATACACCGAATTCTTCAATTGAGAAGAACTTTGGGTTCGAAAATAATGGGATGAGGAGTAATCCAACTATTTTTACGGCTATGTTACCAAGGCCGTAAATCAACGTGTCTTTTAAAGATACTTTTATAGAATTTAACATATCAGCAAATTTCACAAAAAATTAAGGATCGCATCAAAATGCATATACCTTTCAAAATATTATGAAATCTTTGCGAAGATACTATTTAGCTTTAAAATATATATGAACAATTTTCTGATATGCAAGTTTGTATATCGATCACACTTATTAAATATTGATAATTTCTTTTGGGTATCCCATTAACACGACTTCGGAATGACATAAATTATTTTTAATTCCTGTCGTTAGTTTTCTAATCAGAAAAATATAATCAGGTAATGTTTTCTCCAATAAGGGTTTAATCTCAAAAAATTCATACGGATTATGATATATTGCAATAGATAATACGGGTCTGAATTTTACTAAAGTTCCCTTCGCCCCTTTTACAAATTCCAACCCATTGCCTTCAATATCGACTTTAATAAAACGAGGAGATATTTTGTAATGATCGACGATATAATCGGTAGTCCTTTGGTCCACCAGAATTTCATCGTATTTACCAACCTTTCTTAATAAGGATAATCCTGATGATCCGGTATCTGCAAGTTTTATTTGAGTTTTATCGTTAGTTGATGCAATCCCAATATTTATAATATCAAATTTGTCCACATTAATGTTATGTCTGGCAAGGTTTGCTTTGTATCTTTTTATCGATTTTTGAGATATTTCAATTGAATAAATTTTTTTGTATTGATATTCTTTCAGAGCTATTGCAGAATCACCAATAAATGCCCCGGCATCAATGAAATCATTATCTTTTATATATTTTGTAATTTGGTCGGGGAGTAAGCTCAGTCCATGATAATAATAAAATACTGATTCTTCAATATGTTTTGAAAGGGACTTAAGTTTTCTTTTATCGTGCTTCAATTTGTTATTAATTTTTTCCTTGATTTGTTCCATTTCACATGGTAATAACCCACCAACAATTTCTTTATGCTTTGATGTTTTTTGTTTATATCTTTCATCAGGATAATTTAAAAGCCGCTGCAATATAACATCAATAGTATCAATCGATTCTTTATCAAGATTTCTTTTTAATTCTGAAATCTTCGCACTCATATCTGAAATAATAAAATAGCTCTTAAAACTCCCACCCAAACTATCGGTTATATAAATTGAATATGGTCTTATTATTTTTCTGAAAGCATTTATGATTCCAATTAAGAAAAAATAAATGTTTGGAAAACTTTCTTTTACAGCGGGGCCCAATTGTTTCATTTATAATCTATTTCATTAATATGATTCTGATAATCACGCTTTTCAGATATCTTTTCCAGACTACATAATTAAAGTATTTTCTGATTATTGTAATTGGTAATCCATTGGTCGAATAATTAATTGAGAAATCCTTTAGATCCCGTTTCTTAATAACTGGTAATCCTCTATAAAAACTATTACTTACATTTTCACCATGAAAAGTTTGTATCCAAAGTGGTTTAATTAAGATGAATCGCGATTTTCTGGCTTTTATATTAAAATAGTCTAACCAGATTTCCTTTAAAATATACAGTCGTAGATTATCCCATTTTGTATGTCCTTTTTCAAAAATTCCTTTTACCTCATTATCATTAGTTTCAATTAAGGTTATAAAAGGAGACATTGGATAATAATAATGTGAAAGAGTTCTGTCTGCAACATTCAAAATATATCCTGAGGCTAAGGATATCAAAAAGTTATGCCTCTCAACAAAACTCTTTTGAATTATTTTAATTGCATCTCTGTGTAAGCAATCATCATTATCAATCCTTGTTGTAATAATCCATTTTACTGATCTTTTGGTTCTTACTTTTACCTCCTTTATGTAATTAAGGTTAAAATCCTCAATTCCTTCACAATAGCATATGCTTATAAATGAAAATAAACTCAACTCTTTTAGGAATTCATTAAATTCTTCCGGAGTATCCGTATCAAAATATAGTAACCAGCTAAATGTTTTAGAAGTTTGATTAATAATTGATGGTAAACAATATTGCTTAAATAATTCTATTCTTCTTCTTGTCCACTTTAACCAACTTTCATAATCACAGGAATTTGATAGCGGGAAATCCCTAAGATTGAATTGAGTAATTATGAAATGTGAATAATCCATCTGCCGGACAGGTTTAGATTTACAAAATTGACTTTAAATTCTGAAATTAACATCGATCAACGCTGTCATATTTTCCCCAATTACTAACATAATTGTTAATATTTGTCAGGCAATACATCAGATGGTGAGGGAGCAAAAAATATCGGGATATTCAATACGTTGCATAAAGGATTAAGAATAGTACTGATCTGTTACTATCATTCGCTGGTTATATTTGACCTTCACAAGAGTCTCTTATTGTTTAAAGATAGCTGTTTCATATAATAAAATCAACTTCTCTTTAATAATATCTGTATTATATTCTCTAATAATTGCCTTCCTTCCGTTCTCTCCCATTTCTTCTCTTAACAGCTTGTCATTGAGAAGCGTGATTATAGCATCGTGAAACTCAGTTATGTTTTCGAAAATTAACCCGCAGTTATGTTTTTCAATAAGACTTTGCTGTGGTTTACAATTTGAAGCAATTACAGGTTTTCCCCCAAGCATATAATCATATATTTTGTTTGCAACACCTGACTCATGCTGCGGGTTTTTATGAAAAGGGGCAATGCAAATATCACATATTGCAAGATAATCAGGGAACTCTTTTGATTCTATCCATGGAATATAATGTATTCGGTTGGCTAACAATTCCAAACCAATGAGTTCTGAAAAAGACGGTTTATCTTTTTTATCAACCGGTCCGATAAGAAGGAAATTGACAGGATGGTCCTCTTTAACAAGGTTAATAAAAACTCTGAGAGCATCAAAAATACCTCGTCGTTCGGCAATCACTCCGTAATAGAAAATTATAGGAAATCCTTGTCTAAAGGGATTCATTACAACCCTTTTATTATTGTATTCCGGTTGTGAAAGATCAGGGACATTAGGTAAAACAACGAAAGTATCTGCTGCCATAGCCGGATATCTCATTAACAATACATTTCTGAAATCATCGCTGAGAACAATTATCCGATCGGCATAACCAAGATATTCAGGTTCTTTCTTCTTCCATGCTTCCGGCCTGGAAATAAACCTCCTGATAAATCCTTTTGTCCAGTTGTAGGTGGTAACTGTAAAAGGGTAATTTTCATGGAGATCAAGTATAATTGGGATCTTCCTGTTTGCTTTTTTTAATCCATTATATGTTGCCTTTGCCATATAAAGATCATGTACATGCAGGAATTCAAGGTCGTTATTGATAATAAATTTCCTGATGTGTGATGTCCACAGCCATTCATAAGCCGGAATTGTATTCAGTAAAAAAAATAAAGTGTCCCTGAGTTTTCCGGGTATGTCGATTCTGGTAATTTTTATATGGCTGACCGGTTCTTTGTAGGTCTTGAAAAATCCATAACATAATACATATATGTCAAATCCCTGTTCTTTCAGAATCCTTATTTCCCTGAGAACACGGTTATCATTATTCAGTTCATTATCAACAATAACACCGATCTTCATAATTCACCTCTGGTAATGCAACATTAAGTATATAATTGTATGTTAAAGGTAAAAATAAAAAAGCGTGAAGGAATACCAGGTACAATTCTATTAATTGCAATTCGAAAACAAAGGAATGATCTTTCTTGTTAGTTCCATTCTGCTGAAGACTTCCGGTGACCTCTTTTCGATAATAGATATCCCGGAGATCAGCGTCGATAAATACTCAGAAATCCCTTTGGAATCAGCATAAGAGAATGTTATTCCATGTCCGGTAATTTCTATAATCACAGCAGCATCACCATCAGCAGGCCCAAGGCATACTATAGGCTTGCCTGAAGCCAGATATTCAAAAAGTTTTCCGGTGATAATGCTTTTATTACTCTGATGATCAGGTATGATAAGCAATAAAACACTGGTATTAAGCATATATTTTATGGCCTCGGTATGATCAACGTACGGAATGAACTCCACAATTGAAGCTCCGGTTTTCGATTGAATAAGATCTTTCTGTTTTTGCGAAACGGTCCCTATAAACCTTAATATGAATTCATTCCTCTTTTCTTTAAAACTGTAAAGGGCATTCAGGAAACCATCAACAGGGTAAATATCTGAAAGTGTCCCAACATAGGTAATAGTAAATTTTGATGGTGTTTCAGCGATCATTCCTGAAAAATCATCTTTATCATATCCGTTAGTTATGACTTCGGTTTTGCTTTCTATCCCTTTCACTTTTGCTGAGAAAAGGTTTTTAAGTGAAGCTCCGACAGTTATTATTTTATCGGCTTTTCTCAGGACGCTCTCTTCATATCCCAGATCGATCAGTTTTGAAAAAAAAGTAGGATAGAACTGTTTATAATAGTAAATATCGGTCCATGGATCACGAAGATCTGCAATCCAATTTAAAGCCGGATACTTTTTTTTGATTTTCAATCCAACAAGCTGGGTAGAATGAGGTGGGCTTGTTGTAATTATATTTTTTATTCCTTCGGTTTCAATTAATTCACATGCTTTCTTATAGGCATATTTATTCCACCCTTTTCGAGGGTCAGGAAGGAAAAAATTGCCTCTTATGAAACGAAGTAGCTTTCCTTTCAATGTATTATCTATACTATTTGCAAAGCCTGCTGAGGGGATCTTTGATATATCCTTCTTATAAATACCAAAATAGTTTATTGCAGGAGTAGAATAAACTTTTATTGAGGATGGCAAATCCTCCTTAAGCGAAAAGTCTGTAACCGGATATGCTGCAAATTCAGGATCGACTGTTAGGATAATTGGTTCCCAGCCAAATTCAGGAAGGTATTTCGAGAATTTGAGCCATCGTTGCACTCCGGCTCCTCCGCTGGGAGGCCAGTAATAAGTAACAATAAGAACTTTGTTCATTTTAAAGCTTTTTTAATAAGCTTTGAATAGAGACTTTTTCTTTAATGATTTCGACTAACTTTTCAATCTGAACCCTCTCCTGGCTCATACTATCCCGGTACCTGATTGTAACGCTCTTATCTTCACGTGTCTGGTGATCTATGGTAATACAATATGGTGTACCAATTGCATCCTGACGCCTGTATCGTCTGCCGATAGAGTCTTTATCGTCGTACTGGCAGTTAAAATCAAATTTAAGATCATGAACAATTTTGATAGCAATTTCAGGTAGCCCGTCTTTTTTTACCAGGGGCATTACAGCCAGCTTGACGGGGGCAAGAAAGGAAGGTAACCTCAGTACAACGCGGGTATCAGAGCTGCCATCTTCTTTTTTCAGCTCCTCTTCATTATATGCAGCGGAGATCACCTGCAGGAACATCCTGTCAACACCAATTGATGTTTCAATGACATAAGGTATATATGATTCACCTTTTTCGGGATCGAAATACTGCATCTTTTTACCGCTGTATTCCTGATGCTGTTTCAGGTCATAATCAGTTCGGGAATGTATGCCTTCAACCTCTTTAAACCCGAATGGGAATTTATATTCGATATCAGTTGCAGCGTTTGCATAATGAGCAAGTTTAACATGATCGTGAAAACGGTAATTTTCACTTCCAAAGCCAAGTGCCTGGTGCCATTTCATCCTTATCTCTTTCCATTTTTTAAACCAATCCAGTTCACTGCCGGGTTGTACAAAGAATTGAAAGAGATAAG
>Ga0209430_1002152_pt1 | contig 13106 bp, 9 predicted proteins | sample BarGraIncub1133A_FD_184504 | JGI IMG/M metagenome (GOLD analysis project Ga0209430, IMG submission 184504) | Arctic peat soil microbial communities from Barrow, Alaska - Barrow Graham LP Incubations 11-33A (SPAdes) (version 2) | ecosystem: Environmental > Terrestrial > Soil > Wetlands > Peat... | reverse complement strand
TAATCAAAGTAATTAACTGGTAATTAATACTTTAAAGATACAAATTCCCGCGATATTAAACTATTAAATAATCAGTTATTTTACTGTAATTCAGATAAATAACTAAGTTTTGAACGAACTATTGTAGAAGAAAAGAACAATAAAATATAGGAGGTACAAAAAATGAAACAAACTACACCATTTGTAATTACAATTAGTCGTGAGTTGGGTAGTGGCGGTGCATATATTGGACAGCAACTTGCCAAAAAACTGAACATCTATTATGCCGATCGTGAAATTCTAAGCAAAGCTGCCAAAGAGCTCGCAGTGGTTGAAGAGGACCTGGAATCGCGTGATGAAAAATTACTCTCTTTTTGGAGTTCATTCCTACACATCAATGGATTTTCTACAGAATATCACGTTCCGCCACAAATGAATTTTCCGTTTGACCGTGAGATCTATGATGCAGAAGCAGATGCAATAGAACATATTGCAAAGGAGGGTTCATCTGTTATTATGGGTCGTTGCGGCTTTCATGTCCTTCGGGAGTACCCAAATCGTGTAAGCGTATTTTTGCACACCGATATTGTATTCAGGACTAAACGGGTTCAGGAGCTTTACAACGTATCAGAAAAAGCCGCCTTGGAAATGATTACAAAGAACGATAAAGAGAGGGCAAACTATATCGAAACTTTTGCGGGGAAGAAATGGACAGATGCAAGGCATTTTGAACTTACACTCAACACTGGTAAAATAGGTCTTGATAAAAGCGTGGATTTTATTCTGAATTACCTGGAATCAATCTGATGGACTATCGCGTAGCGATTTAAGTATTGTAGAAATATCGCAGGTATCAGCATTATTACCGCGTAGCGGTTAAACCTGATATCCTGTTGGTGTTTTGCGATGATGACATTTAGATCGTTAGTTTATTATTATACGTTACAGGTGCGCCCGGATGATTTTCTGATTCTGTTACTACGATACAGTGATCGCCAACGTGGTGAAAAGCTCCGGTTCACCTTTTTTTCGCAATCTGAAGATTTGCAGACACGCTGGCTAAGCGTCTGTATCATCTGCATTACTACCAATTTGCTGACCCTCACCATCCTGATATCCCTTATTCTTTACCCATTTAAATATCCTGCAGCGTTTCCGGATAACCTTATTTTCCTGATTAATCCAGGCATTCTTCCGGAAATATAAAAACCCATTTTTATGATATGTAAACCGAAACCATTATATTTACAATATATCTGATAACTGCCGGGCCCGTCCATCCAAATTCCAATGCGGTTCGTCCTGGCTTCTTCAGGTTTAAATACAAGTTGCTAGCAGAAAACGGACCATGAGAATAGTCAAAAGCTTTTGGATGTTTTATAAAAAACTGGTGATCCCGGCATTATCAATGTCTGCAGCGATCGCTTCCATCGCTTTTTTTAATTCAGGTGGCTTCTCATTTAAATGGTTTGGCATTTCATACCTGATTGTAACACCCCTGTTTCAATATTACATCTACGAGATCCGGAATCCCAACGAGTATTATTTTTATTTCAACATGGGGATGAGTAAGCCAATACTGTGGCTGGCAACATTGATCCTTAGTTCATTTATAGGCTTACTTATTAGACTGATATGAGCAATTTACATGTTGATAGCGTCATCAAAAGCTTTGGTACACGGCAAATCCTTACTGATATTTACCTGACCTGCACGAAAGGTGAAATTATCGGATTGCTTGGCAGGAATGGTTCGGGAAAATCGACGCTGTTAAAGATCATTTTTGGTTCATTGTCGGCGGATGCCAAATTTATCAGGATTGGTAACCAACTTATAAACGGACTCTACGATAACAGAAAGCTGGTGAACTATCTTCCGCAGCACAGTTTCATGCCAAATCATTTAACGGTAGGCACCATCATATCCCTCTTTTGTGACAAGCAAAACGCCGCTTTAGTCATTGCGAATGAACATATCAGGCCATTACTCAATAAACGTTCAAAACAACTTTCGGGCGGAGAGAAACGAATTGTCGAAATCTTTATGCTGATCCATTCCGATGCAAAGTATATCCTGATTGATGAGCCTTTCAACGGTATTGATCCTCTGTTAAAGGAGGAAATAAAAAGCTTAATCAGAACGCAGTCCGCAACGAAGGGATTTATTATCACGGACCATGATTACAGGAATATCCTCGATATTGCAACGAAAATACTATTGCTTCACGACGGTGGCACAAAGGCCATTGCTAAAAAAGAGGACCTTAAATATTATGGATATGTTGCGGAAACCTCCTGATTATTTGCCGTTCATCATTTTAAAACTAATTTTGGACAGACGTTAAATAGAAGGCTGTTGTGCCGGGTGCAGGACATTGTGTGCAACAGTTATTTTCCAACATACAACTTATCAAATAACTATTTTACCAGGTATAACCATGAAGAAGATGAGCCAGTTCCGCAATCGTTTGATCCCTTTTGCCTTTTTAATGCTTGGCTGCTTTGCAGTGAATGCACAAGTAATTACATCCGCCGAAATCGACATGTTGGTTGAAAGAACGCTGAAAGCATTTGATGTTCCGGGTATTGCAGTGGCAGTTGTAAAGGATAATCAGGTCATCCATTCAAAAGGATATGGTGTCCGCTCGCTGATTACAAAACAAAAGGTGGATGAAAATACATTGTTTGGCATCGCATCCAACAGCAAGGCATTTACCTCAGCCGCGCTGGGCATACTGATCGATGATAAGAAGATGTCGTGGGACGATAAGGTGATCGACTACATCCCAGAATTCAGGCTGTATAATCCCTACGTTACCGAAGAGTTCACGATCAGGGACCTGCTCACACACCGGAGTGGGTTGGGATTAGGGGCGGGCGACCTGATGATCTGGCCGGGCAAGAACAATTTTACGATAAAAGACATCATTCACAACATGCGCTTTTTAAAACCTGTATCAAGTTTCCGGACAAAATACGATTACGATAACCTGCTCTACATTGTTGCAGGTGAAGTGGTGGCAAGGGTTTCCGGTATCAGCTGGGAAAAATTTATTGAAACACGGATCATGCAACCACTGGGTATGACCCATAGTGCAGCTTCCTATCGCCGGTTAAAAGACACTTCCAATGTGATAGTCCCTCATGCGCCTGTAAACGGAAAGGTACAGGTGATCGCCCGCGATTTAAATGAACCGTTCAATGCAGCAGCAGGTGTCAACAGCAATCTCACCGACATGTCAAAATGGATCATCATGCAGATGAACAATGGCAAATATGGCGAAGGACTCAGTAAGCAGCTTTTCAGTAATAATGTTCACCGTGCCATGTGGGCGCCACAGACCATTATCCAGGTGGGCGATTCAACGGCTTATAACACCCATTTCGCTGCTTACGGATTGGGTTGGTCGTTAAGTGATGCGAAGGGATATAAACAGGTCGGTCATTCAGGTGCACTGGCAGGCATTTATACCCAGGTAACGATGATCCCCGAGCTGAAACTTGGGATTATCGTATTTACGAACCAGCAGTCGGGGGCGGCATTTAGCGCGATTACAAATACGATCAAGGACAGTTATTTTGGGATAAAGGGGATCGACAGGGTCAAACAATATGCTGAAGGTTCGGCGAAAGGGATGGAAAGAGCGGATAAAATTACCGGCGACATCTGGAAAGTGATTGAAGACCGGCAAAAAAATGCGTCTGCAAAAACAGATTTTACCATTTTCACAGGTACCTATGCGGATAAATGGTTTGGCGATGTGGTTATTTCGGTAAAGAATGGCAAGCTCTGGTTCGATTCAAAAAGATCACCGACACTTACGGGTGAAATGCTTGCCTACAAAGGCAATACCTTCGTTGTGAAGTGGAACGACCGGAGCATGGACGCTGATGCCTACGTCATGTTCGATCTCGACAGTTCAGGGAAAGCCTCGGGGTTCAAAATGAAAGCGATATCGCCGTCAACAGATTTTAGTTTCGACTTCCAGGATTTGGATTTTACACGTTCGACGCTGTAGAAATGCACCCCCCTGTAAAGACGCACGCCCCTGTTGACGCACCACCGTGTGACGCATGGCCCTGTAGAGACGCACGGCCGTGCGTCTCTACAATCCGCATAACTGCTAATTTCCTGGCATTTCGGGTCCTGCGATTTGGCTGCGCCGATCTTCGATTGTAATCGTGGTAAAGCATCGCAATTAAAAATCGCTTGATCCAAACCAACCCATAGCCATCCAATATGGAATAAATACATCCTACAACCTCCACAGGAGAATTTCTGAAACAGAAAATAAGGTACTTAAAAAAGCATCCGGCAATTTTGAAATAATTATTTTTTTATTTTACTTTGTTTACGCCTGTTGTTTTAGGGATAAACAGTTACGAACCTTTGCAACGACCATTTAAAACGCTGTTTTAAAAATTTTAAATAACATTCAAAATTTTTAGTTATGCCCGACAGGTCCAGAATTCCAAGAGCAATTGATCAGTTCAATAATTACCTTTCCAATACGAACTCCTATTTGGTAGCGCTAAATTCAGCCAATGCCATCCGCCTTGGGATCTTGCCGGATGAAGTTACCCGTTGGACCGGTTTCGTTTGCGCGTGGAACCCTTTATACCTCAAATATATTGACGAAAAGGGCAGCCGCACCACTGTTATAACTGATCATTTGCATTCAATCATAACCAGTTGCGTAATATTTGATCAGACAAATCATTTACTTGATCGTATCGCGGCTTCGCCTGTTGTTACGGTTTCGGATATGGAAATTTTTAACATCAAAAAAGGAATCCTGCTAAAAACCAAACATACGCGACCTCAGGCAGCGCTCACCGAACCCTTGTTTGCTTCCATTCAGCCCATTGGTGGTGGCAATGTTTCGATTAAATGCCGTAGCGCCAGTGGTGGGAGAGCAGCGATATTTGCAGGTGCTGACGCGATCCAGTTTAATTACGCCATTGGCGACCCTGCCCCCGGCTTTGCTGAGGCCTATGGTCTGAAAAGTGAAATATCTTCAAGGGCTACCATTAATTTAGCGCTAAGTCCGGCCAGTTCAGGCAAACATCTTTACATCTATTTGCGGTGGTATCTTGTAAAACATCCAACCCTTGCGGGTCCCTGGAGCAGTGTTCAAACCGTGCTTGTTTTATAACCTGAGTTCGACAGATGGCAATGCGTAAAACAATTAAAATCCAATTAGTTAATTGGGTTTTTGTAGCGTTTGGACTAAAAATTGCTACTAAGATAAGGCTTAGAAAATAAGTTTTTGAAACCATCTCCTGTTTTTCAACTTAAGTAGAAACCATATTAGTAATATAAATCAACCTTATTGCCTTATTTTATGAATATTACACTAACAAATCTATCGAAATCAGGTTTATTAGGATTTGCCGCGTCATCTGGTGATCGATTAATGAACTGCAATGCGGTAGCTAATCGGACGCAAGTTGTATAGACGCACTACGATTGATTGACAGGTTGCTTTGATACAATTTCAAACTACTTCCTGAAATAAAAAGTCATGACTATTATACCAAAAGTCATGACTTATCTTTTTCCAAAGCAACTTTATACTCGAATAGTCATGACTTTTCGAATCCTGCATCGCTTTGATGAACCTAAATAGTGGTTTTTTAAACAATTAGTCATGACTATTGAACCAAAAAAGTGATCGGATATCCTAAAAGTCATGACTATTGAATCAACAAAGTGACTGGATATCCAAAAAGTCATGACTATTGAAGAATAAGTCATGACTTTCAGCTTTCAAAAGTAATAAAATGGATTTACGGATCAATCTGCTATAGGATGGATTCGTATTTTTAAGGCAGAATATCAATACAATCGCAGTAAACAGGCCTCCCGCGCAGGTTTATTCCGCATTGATACGGGTGTATTGTCAATAACGGGTTGAATACATACTGATCACCCTTTTCCCATTTTATTATGAATTTGGTATTACGGTTTCATAAGCGATATAAAACAACCAGAAGGTACCTTCTCTTTGAATGAAATAAGTTTTTTTAAAATAAAAAACGTTTTTTATGATGCGTAAGTGGAAAACGTTAAATTTACAACATAAATCTAATAATTTTGAAGAGAACACCTGCTATCGTCCATTAAACGGGTCATACTATAAAAGCAAACCTTCTAAAATAGAACCATGATGAAGAAATACCTGTTACTGTCATTTTTCGTTGCCATTTTAGCAATCGTTTCGTGTACTGAAAAATCGGAACCTGGTCCGGCGAATGTTGATGTTAATCAAATTGAAAAGGACTATATGATGTGGATAACCTACAATCGTGAGAACATCCATTTATCATCGAAGTTTGTTGCATTGGATGTTTCATCGAAAGAAATAAGCAAAGGGGCTTTTTTGAAAAGCCTTAAGTCGGGTGATTACATTCCGATAGAATTAACATCAACAGATACAACGACTTATTACAAACTTTTTAAATTAGACAATACTGTTGACAAGCAAATAAGCAGTACCATTAAAACCTTTGCTTCGATTGCAAATAATCACTTCGAGATGGAAGGAAAACCCTTTCCTGCATTTAGTTTCAATGATTTGAATGGAGTCGAATACAACAATGAAAATACAAAGGGCAAGACGATCGTTTTTAAATGCTGGTTCATTGCCTGCAAACCTTGTGTGGCTGAATTCCCCGAATTGAATGAATTTGTAGCAAAATATAAAAGCAGGAACGATCTCCTTTTTATTAGTCTGGCAATGGACTCAAAAGATAGTTTAACAAAATTTCTGGCAACAAAAACATTTGACTATGCAGTGGTTCCTGAACAGGAAGTATTGGTGACGAGGGATTTGAATATTAATATGTTTCCAACCCATCTGATTGTCGATAAAAATGGGATTATCCAAAAAGTTGTAAATGATGCCGACGAACTGATTGCAGCATTTGAGAATAAAAAACCATTGACTAGAAGTAAGGCACAAAATGCGCGATCATCAGCACCTTCCGGACTTGTACCACCGCCTGCTCCGGGTACATCTATACCACCGCCACCTTCAGATATACCTCCGCCACCACCTCCTCCTCCAAGTTAGGAAGCTGAAGTTTAACTGAAGGTAACTTACAGGAAGGAATTGAATAAACATACAGCCTTATCAGGATTACTAACCCTGGCAGTACAATAAATATAACGGCAATTTTAAACAAGTAGATTGTGAACTGAAGTATTTAAGATATAGTAGAGGTTGTCTCCCAATATATAACCTTTCAGGTTTCAAGAACCTGAAAGGTTTATTGCAAAATATTATTTTAAAATAAAATCTTCTTATTCTGGATCAATTTGAGAAAAACTATGTAAGTTTACGAAAATTATTGTTGCAATAAATTTTTTCATTTGTTTATGTTCTAAAGGAAAATTTGTGAGCTTTAAAATAGATAAAGTTTTAAGAAAAAAAAGGGATTAAACAAAGCAAAATGATAATAAAATTGAGGCTTATACCTTAAATTGAAACTAACCCTTAATTGAATTGCCTTTTGCAGGAATATATTTTATTTATTTAGTGTTATTGGTGGGAGATATTAGCATGATTCAAAATAGAAAAGAACGCAGAATACTTGCCTTAAAAATTAGAAAGGGAAAGAAATATAGCATTTCCAAAATTAAATATAACCTTGACTATATTTCAATTAAAAGGCTCATAGAAATCATTCCTAAATCTGCACTAAATGCATTATTTTCAAATCCTCTACCAAGGAAAATAACTGATATTGATCAAGCTACCACCTATTTTATTAATGGAATGTTATTAAAGGAGATTGATTGGTGTTTTTTAAGGATATTAAAATATAATGAAGAGATAAATCATTTCTTAAAATTACGAGATAGCTTTGAGACTCAACTTCTTTTCGGGAACTATGATAAATGTGAATCTTTATTAAACGAAATTGAAATCGACATATGCATTTCATATTGGGGTTTGCAAGCAAAAATGGTGCTTGCTGAATTAAATGCTGGGACTGAAGGAAATAGAATGTTGTTAAAAAGTTATCAAAAACAAGCTATTTCTCCTAATCTTAAGATAATGCTATATTACAATAGCCTAAAATTGGAAACTGATATACCTTCAAATAAATATGATTCTTATATTGATTTTCATTTAAAAAAGCATAGTTCTGATTATTCAAAAATGTTAGCAGATTATGTAACATTTAAATTTTCACCTTTTAGATTTGAATCAAATTTTAGTTTTGACTTTATACTTCATCAGGATTTTTCCTTGTCTGTCATTGATACATATATTGAATTAAAAAAGATTTTGTCTATACTTATTTCTGCTAATGATGAAACAATTGCAGAAGAATACATTATAGATAGAATTCCTGATATTGCTTTATTGATTGATGATAATTTTTGGAAAAAAACATTAGATCTTTATTCTAAAAATTCCGATATAACAGATTTCGGTGATATTGAATTTAAAATTGCATTAAAAAATCTGGCTGATAATGAAATAAACGAATGTTTGGAATTTACGTCCAAGGAACTTTTAAATAAACCAAATTCATATAATTTATATCAAATATTTGTAGAAGCATTATCATTTACGGATAGGAAAATTGAAGACTACCTAGAAGATGGTTCTATTTTATATTTAATACTTTCTTCCTTATATCAAGTTATAAGGAAAGAGCAAAATCATTCTGAAAATATTGAAGACATAAGTAAGTTAGCATATATTTTTGATATATGTGATTTTCATTTGCCACTAATCTCTTTATGCTATTCTGAGAAATTCCCTAATGTTCCAGAATCATTGAGGAATTATAACTATTTACTAAATCGATCATATTCTTTACATGATGCAATACATTTTGAAAAGGGTAAAGGTTTCGATTACTTGAATGAGAAAAAATTATTTATTGGTCAAAAACTTCAAATTGATTATTTTATCCAAAAGAATGATTATAAGAATTCTTTACATTTGCTTAATGTCTTTAATGATTACAATGAATATTTTAAGAATATCTATTATGAAACATGGTATAATAGAAAAAAACTTCATTGTTTCATTGAATTAGAACGGTTTACGGAAGCAGCTGAATTAGTAGATAATTACTATTTTAAACATCAACGGATTTTTACTTCATTATATTCTCAGAGGTTAGTTGATAAGATTATTGAATTAGATGGAGAATCAATATTTAAGAGTTTATATATTCCAATCCTATTTACTATTTATAATCTCTCCTCAAGTATTGTTTATGATGCTATTGCAAATTTTTTAATTCAAAATAATATATCAAGTGTTAGGGAGGTAAGAAGCTCATACAATATTGATAATATAGAGATGCTATGTTTCTTTCTTCAAAAAGTATGTACTATAAATAATATTCAGGACTCTCCGTATTTAAGAACAATAGAAATTGTTGAAAAGGAAAGGATCAATGTCTTAACGCAACTAAAAGAACTAAAGCCAGAATTATCTAGAGAAGTAAATGTGGAAATATTTGATATAACGCAAAAGGCAACTGTTCGTTATTGTTTGCAAAATATTTATGATAGCAGAATATATGTTGATACAAATGGAGTAAAAAAAGTTATTTCTAAAGATATTGGTGACTATTTTGAGAGATATATAAACATTACAGATTTTAGCTTTCAAGACTATTCAATATTTACATTTAATAAAGGACAAGAAGACGAGACTTATTCAAAATTATTGACTTATATCGGATATTTTAAACCGCCAATTTCATTAAAGGAATATGAAATATTGACTATTCTTTCTGAACAAAACGTTGAACTTATACATCCAAATAAAGTTGAAGTACCTTATTCAAGATATATTGCCTTTCAAGATATTTTTGAAATCATTAAAAATCAGTTTTTATTCGATGAAGATTATGGGTTAAAATTCTTCTTAAGCATGCGGATTAGGCACGGTACTTTACCAAACTTTCTTAAAAATGTATTCGATAAGCATACTTTAGTCATTAACGAAGGAATTAATAAAGTGAAAATTATTGACTATTGGAAAGAGAAAATTTTCGATATCGACAAGTCTTTTTTAAATACATCATTTATAAAAGCTCTTGAATTGTTTACTTCAGAAATCGAAAATATTACAAGTGAAGGTGTGAGTTGGGTGAAAATAAAAGAGTCTGAACATGATAGGCAGTCAATGTTTGATATTAGTTTGACTGAACACGATTTGTTCTATAATTTCCGAAACAGATTAGGGCACATTGAAGATTTTGATACTTTTATTGAGGAGGTATTTGAGATTCTTTGGATTAAGATCAATGAGGTATTATTTAAATTAAGAACTAGATTTACTAATGAATTGCTGACAAAATATATTTCGAGTATCGATATGTTACATAATGAGGTCGATACGATATTTGGTGAGGGCAATTTCGTATTTTTCAATGATGTTCTAGTGTCGACAAAAACTGACATCCAAAATGCGATTCAGAAATCATTAAATTGGTTTAATATTAGTAAAACAAAATCAATTGGAGAAATACCTATTTCCGCTATAATTCAAACAAGTAAAGCCTATCTTAATATTCTTAATGCGAATGTTTTTGAAAATCGAATTAATTGTGTCGAAAAAATATTTTTCAAACAAAATATTAAAGGTGAATATTTTATCTTATTCTGTGATTTCTTTAATACAATATTAGGTAATGTTATTAAACATACAGAAGAAACAAATAAACCTAAATGTGAGATATCAATAACTGGAAATGAGTATGGAGGTCTTACTATAAACGTTAATAATAACACGGCACAAAAATATTCAAAGAATCTCATAGAAGTTTGGAATAAATTACTAAATGATAATAACGGGAATTATGACGCAAGTTTCGAGGGCAAATCTGGTTTTTTGAAAATAAAAAAGCTCTTCACAGGTGATAAAGTATTCCAAGATTATTTATTTCAATTGAATTCAGAGGAAAATATATTTACTTTTAAAGTTGTATTTAAACAAAAATATTTTGCTGTATGAAAATTTTAATTATAGAAGATGATCCTATTAAAATGAGTAACATAGAGAGTTTGATTTCATCAAATTTTGTAAATGTCGATGTTGTTAAATGTATCTCATATATGGGTGGGGTGAATGAAGTTCTATTAAATGAATTTGATCTTATCTTATTGGATATGAGTCTACCTTTATATGATGATGTTTTTCAAACAGCAAAACCTAAGAATTTTGGTGGTCGAGATATTTTAAAAGAAATGAAAAGGCATAAGAAAAAGTCCTGTGTTAAGATTATTACTCAATATAATGAATTTGATGATGGCTCAATTTCAATGAAAGACTTGGATGCTCAATTAAAAAATATTTATCCTTCAATCTATAATGGTTATATACATTATGAAACCAAATTAAATTTGTGGCAAACCGAATTGATCGACAATATTAAGGAACTTAAAAAATGATGGATATTTTAATAATTGATGATGATAATTTGAAAATTAATAAAATCAAAATCGTTCTGATGGAAGTCTGTCAGTCAAATATTGAAATCGCATCAACAATTTCAGGCGGCATTGAAATCCTGCAAATTAAAAAATTTGATTTATTAATTCTTGATTTAAATATTCCATTACGGGAAAATGAATTACCAAAGAAAGATGGTGGTTTGAAAATTTTAAAAGAGCTGAAAAGAAATCCAAGGTTAATTAAGCCAAACTACATTATTGGTTTAACTGGTTTTTCTGATTTAAAAACACAAAATTCAGAACTTTTCGAAATAGAAGGTTGGACATTACTGGTTATCGAAGAAAATAATTACAAATGGGAAGAAGCTATTATTAATAAAGTAGAGCATATATTTAATTTAAAAAACCAAAAACAAGTAAACGTGGAAAAAATATTATTTTTATCTGCTAGTCCTATAAATGAAGACAGATTACGAGTTGATGAAGAATGTAAAAAAATTGAAAATGAATTATTAAGATCAAACAAGAGAGGAACATTTGAGTTTATTACCAAGTTTGCGGTTGATTTTGAAAGTGCATCGCTCGCTTTAATAAATTCTACTCCGAATATTGTGCATTTTTCAGGTCATGGAAATTCATCGGGTATTGCAATTGAAAATCAAATAGGTTATTCAGAATTAATTACTATCGATACACTCAAACGACTATTCGATTTACATAAAGATAATCTTAGATGCATTATTTTAAATTCATGTGAATCTCAATTATTAGCAGAGGATTTATCTACATTAGGAATACATGTTATTGGTATGAATTCAACAATTGCAGATATATCATCTATCGCATTTTCTGTTGGATTTTATCAAGCTTTAGGTGGCGGTAAAGATTTAATCTTTGCATTTAAATTAGGCTTAACCTACATTTCTGTTAAAAATAATTCTGATGTAAATACTCCAAAGCTTTGGTATGATGGAAAACTAATAAAGTTGACATAAATTTCCATGCTTTTATCCCAATACAAATAATTGATTTAATTGTGGTTAGATGTAAGCCATTTGCAAAAACCTGAAATCAAAATAACCTCTTAATCAAAGCACGTATATTTATGAAATCATTGATCACTAAAAGCACAATTGCAACTCTATTTTTAATGTCAGCGATGGCATTGATTGCTCAATCACAGACCACACTTACCTGGGTCTTTTAGAATTTCCCGTAGGGAAAACAGGTCGGTAGAAAAAGGATGGAATGCAGGGTTCCGTCCCGTACGGGACGATAGATTCTTCCTGGATGTATTTTCTACCGACCTATTGTGCCTGACGGCACAGAAGATGAGCTGCAGATCTGCCGCTTCCCCTCGTTTGTTACGAGGGGATGGTTGTCAGTCGTTTGTAACGATTTCGCGATTATTCCTTTTCCCAAATATCATTTTGAATATGAGTTGCAAACTCAAAACCACAAACCCCTCATGGCAAACGAGGTTTTTTTACTTTCATTTCTGGCTTTAATGAATCCGTGTAATCCGTTTTTAATCCGTGCAATCTTTAATATCCAACATTAAACACACTGTAAGCATTCGGTGAACACCGTATTTTGAATTGATTTTTTGGTTCTAAGTTTGGTTTTCAAATTAAAACCAAGCGATGTTAAAAGCGAAACAATTTTTATCCATCTATGACGGGTTTTTGGAATCC
>Ga0209430_1002149_pt1 | contig 13118 bp, 15 predicted proteins | sample BarGraIncub1133A_FD_184504 | JGI IMG/M metagenome (GOLD analysis project Ga0209430, IMG submission 184504) | Arctic peat soil microbial communities from Barrow, Alaska - Barrow Graham LP Incubations 11-33A (SPAdes) (version 2) | ecosystem: Environmental > Terrestrial > Soil > Wetlands > Peat... | reverse complement strand
CCCGGACCCCCGCCAGTGACCGCTTATGGCTGCTGCCTTCCGGCCCTGACCAGGTTCACGGTATCGCGCCGTCCGAGGCCCGGCGCGAGGCGCCGGACGATTCGGAAGTGTATCACCAGAATGCCCGAATGCCGCGGGAACCGGCAGAGCGAGAACGTATACTGCAGGCGCGGCCTGCCCACACCGACGGCCGATCGGACCGAAATGAAGCGCAACGACCTCAGCGCGACGATCGACCCCACGCGCCGCTTCCTGAGGCGGATCGCCATCGTCTTGGTCGTCTTCGCTGTCCTCGCCTTCGGCGGAACCTACTGGCGCACGCAGAGCCTCATCGACGGCGAGGCCCTCGACAACGCCCGCTCATATGTCGACCTCATCGTCTCCGTCCGCTCTTGGAACGCGCTGCAAGGAGAGGTCTGGGTCTTCAAGGACCCGGAGATCGAGACGAACAGGTACCTGCTTCAGACGGGCGTCTCTGCGGATGCCGCGAAGGACGCGGGTCGCGACCCCGTCACCGTGATCGAGCGCGAGATTCCCTGGCTCCATCGAGAGGGGTAGAACGCCATGTACGTCGAGAGTCCCGCCTACGCCGATCTGTCCACCATGCCCACGCGTTTCGCCACGACCCAGGTCGGAGGGGGGCGCGGCGTTTCCGTACCCCTCGCCTGGGGCGACGAGCCCGTCGGCACCGCGTCGTTCCTCATCGAGATGATCGACCACCACCCCGTGGCCCGTGGGTGGGTGCACTGGCTGGTCGCAGACGTCCCCGCGTCGGTCCACGAGATCGACGAAGGAGCGTCCGGCACTCCGGCAATGCCCGCGGGATCCACCGAATTGCCGAACACCGGCGGACGGATCGGCTATGGCGGTATGCAGCCCCCTGTCGGAAGCGGCGTCCACGATTACGAAGTGACCGTGCTGGCATTGGACGTCGAGTACCTCGGCGTGAATCCCGGAGCGTCGCTGGCCGAGGCCCACGCCTTCACAGAAGGTCACGTCCTGGCGAGCGCGACGCTGGTCGGTCGCTTCGGACGGTGAGGGGCGAAGCCCATCTTCCGTGCGCAACCGCTCGCGTCGCGCTACCCTTGTCTCCATGCAAACCTCCTCGCACCCCCTGCTCCGCCTCCACGACTGCATAGTCGTCCGTGACGGACGCGCGATCCTGTCGATCGACGACCTGACGCTCCGGACCGGAGAGCACGTCGCGATCCTGGGGCCCAACGGCGCCGGGAAGTCGACATTCATCCGACTGCTGACCCGCGACATCCGTCCGCTGGCACACGACGACGGCTCACCTGCGGTGATACTGCTGGGCCGCGAACGCTGGGACCTCATGGACGCACGGCGTCTCATGGGCGTCGTCTCGAACGCGCTGCAGGAGACGTACGCCGTGGGGGTCACCGTCCGGGACGCGGTCACGAGCGGATTCTTCGGATCGGTCGGGCTCTACCGGCACCAGAACGTCACCGAGGCCATGCGCACCAGGACCGCCGAGCTGATCGACCTGCTCGGCATCACGCGCCTGGCCGGGCGCTCCATGGACACACTGTCCACCGGCGAGGCCAGGCGCGCCCTCATCGCGCGCGCCCTTGTGCACGATCCGGCGGTGCTCGTACTCGACGAACCGACCGATGGGCTCGACCCCAATGCGCAGTGGCACGTCCTGCACGCGGTCAGCGACATCGCCCGGAGTGGTACCGCGGTGGTGCTCGTCACCCACCATGTATCGGACATCGTGCCCGAAGTGACCCGCATCGTCATGCTCAAGGACGGCCGAGTACTTCGGGACGGCACGAAAGATGAGCTGCTGACCGGATCGGCGATGGCGGATCTCTTCGACATCCCGGCCACCATCCAGGAACGTAAGGGCTGGTACCGGCTCTGGTGAGGGGTGGGGATCCCACGAGCCAACGTCGCTGACGCACACCGTACACACGTGCCCGGCGCGACGATATCGCGCTCTCGGAAAATTGCTCTCACGCAGAGGCTTCCGACACCCGATATACATGATGTGGACACCGTCGAAGGCGGTGTGCGTCTGCATCTTGGTAGGCAGGGACAGGACATGGCGGCAGTGGGACACAGCGCAAGGTACTGCGAGCGGTGCGGCACGGAGCTCCTCTCCGCCGACCCGGCGCCGCTGTGCGCGACGTGCTGGCTCGCTGAAGGCGCCGTCATGGAGGTGCCGTGCGTCGACTCCATCAACGGAGTCCGCCTGCGGCGGACAAGCGTCCGTCCCGGATCGCACCAGTACACCCCGCGCCACGTTCCCGCGCACAACGAACCGAAGGTCGCCGCGCACCCTCGGAGGCGGCTGGCCACAGCCGTGGCACTCTGCCTGTTCTCCGTCGTCGTCATGTCGGCCTCCGTGCCGAGTACGTTCGCCGCGTCGACCGCGACGCCTCCGCTGCACGCCGGGACCGTCAAGCTCAACGCGAGCGCGAACGCCTGCATCGCCACTCTATGGAAGCTCATCGCGGCCACGTCCGAGGGGCTACCGAGCCAGGCGGGCGTCGTGTGCCCCTCGTGTGGCAAGCCGTATGTCTACACGCAATTCCAGGGGATCACCACGATCTCGTGCCCCGACCCGTCACGGCACGGCGCCGTGAGCATCTCGGCGCGCTCCGACACGAAGGTGCCGGTGGCGAGATGAAGCGCGACGACCGAGGCATAAGCGCACTCGACCTGGTCACCGTCCTGCTGGTGGTCGGAGCGCTCGTGAGCATCACGGTACCGGTGTTCCTGTCGTCCAACGGCCGGGTCCAAGCAGCCGTGTGCGCATCCAACCGGGCCGCGATCGACGCCCGCGCCGCCTCGTATCAGAAGATCAAGGGCATCTATCCGGCCACCATGGCCGAACTCGTCGACAGGGTGTACTTCGCAGCCGTACCGGAGTGCCCTTCGCACGGCGTCTACGTGCTCAATTCGGTCGCCACCGGAGGGAACGGAGAGGTGTACTGCTCCGTACACTTCGCGGGAGGCACCGGGGGTGCATCCAAGGATCCCGCCCTCGCCTCGAACGCCGACAGCACCACGGGCACGCAGTGACCGCTCTCTGATATGTTGGTAGTCGCCTCGCGCATCGCAAAGCCCTACGATTGGGGAACATCTGTTGTTGGATGTTGGACACCAGCGTAGCGGCCATCCAAGTCGGTAGGACCGACAGCCAACACGCCCGGCGGTAGGAGGGTTCTATGAGAGAGCTCGTGTACGTCGACATGGCGACACTCTCGATCGAGCGCAAGCCGGTTCCCGAGAAGTGGCACCGCTACGGTGGTCGCGCGCTTACCGATGCGATCGTGTACGACATGGTCCCCCCCACCGGCGACCCTCTGGGAGCGGAGAATGTACTCGTCTTCGCGCCCGGGCTGTTCGGTGGTACCACTGCTCCGAACGGCGGCCGCCTCTCGATCGGCGCGAAGAGCCCGCTCACGGGCGGCCTCAAGGAGTCGAACTCCGGCGGCCAGGCGGCGCACGCGTTCGGCAAGCTGAAGATCGCCGCAGTCATCGTGACCGGCAAGCCGGCCGACCCCGACGCCCGCTACATGCTGACCATCGAGGCCGACGGCTCCGCGAAGCTCTCCCGAGTGGATGAATGGGCCGGCGTCACCAACTACGCGCTCGCCGATGCCATCAAGGCAATGCGCCCGGCCGGTGACCGTTACGCGACGATCACCAACGGACCCGCAGGCGAGGCCGGTCTGAAGGCCGCCGGCATCGCGCTCTCCGACATGAAGGGGCTGCCCAACCGCTTCGCCGGTCGCGGCGGACTCGGCGCGGTCATGGGATCCAAGGGACTCAAGGCCATCGTCGTGTCCGACAAGGGGCTGCCGTACCTCGAGCATGCGGACAAGGAAGCATTCAACGCCGCGATGAAGCGGTTCTCCACAGCGCTCACCACACATCCCGTATCCGGCGTCGGCCTGCCGACCTACGGCACCAACGTGCTGATGAACATCCTCAACGAGGCGGGCGGACTCCCCACCCGCAACTTCTCCTCGGGCCAGTTCGAGGACGTCGAGGGCGTGTCCGGCGAGAAGCAGCGTGAGGTCACCCTCGAGCGCGGCGGCAACGTCAAGCACGGTTGCCACACCGGATGCGTCATCCAGTGCTCGCGGTACTGGGTCGACGAGGACGGCGACTACGTCACCAAGGGCCCCGAGTACGAGACCGCCTGGGCCTTCGGCACCGACTGCGGGATCTCTGACATGGACACCGTCGCCGCGCTCGACCGCATCTGTGGCGAGTACGGCCTCGACACCATCGAGATGGGCAACACGCTGGCGGTCTACATGGACTCCGGTGCGATCGCCTTCGGCGACGGCCCCGCGGCCATCAAGGCGCTGAAGAGCATCTTCGAGGGTGGCGAGCCCGGCCGCGTACTCGGCAACGGCGCCGAGGCCACGGGCCTGAAGTTCGGCGTGGAGCACATCCCGGTCGTGAAGCATCAGGCGATGCCGGCCTACGATCCGCGCGCGGTCCAGGGCATCGGCGTGACCTACGCCACGACGACACAGGGCGCCGACCACACCGCCGGTTACACCATCACGGCCAACATCCTGGGCGTCGGCGGGACCGTCGACCCGCTCAAGCCGACCGGACAGGCCGAGCTCTCGAAGAACCTGCAGATCGCCACGGCGATGCTCGACTCGCTCGGCCTGTGCATCTTCGTCGCGTTCCCCGTCCTCGACATCCCCGACGCGTTCGTCGCCATCTTCGACATGGCCGCAGCACACACGGGTGACGTCTGGGACACCGACGAGCTGATGCGCCTCGGCCGCGAGACGTTGACCTACGAGCGTCTGTTCAATGAGAGCGCCGGCTTCACCGCGGCCGACGATCGCCTGCCGGCGTGGATGAAGACGGTGCCGCTGCCCCCGCACAACTCCGTGTTCGAGGTCACCGACGCCGAGCTCGATTCGGTGTTCGACTTCGTCCCGGAGACCGCGAAGGCCATGGGCCTGCGCTAGGTCGCGATCGCACGATGTGTTCGGGGCGCCGTCGCGGTCTCGCGGCGGCGCCCCTCTTCCTGCATCATGTTGATGCGGATCGGGACGCGCGGCACGGAGTTCGCAGTCATGGTGCCGTAGCAGCTCAGCCCGCAGGGAGGGTCACCGTGAAGGTCGATGTCGCGCTCTTCGCCTACTTGGCCGACCACCAGCCCGACGGGCTCGGGGGACGACATGCGCGTGCCTTCGACCTGCCTGAAGGCACGACGATCGCGGACGTGATCACCGACCTCGCCCTCCCCGACCAGCCGCGTATCGTGTTCGTGAACAACCGGCACGCCGCCGAGGACTCCACTCTTCACGACGGCGACCGTCTCGCCATCTTCCCGCCGGTCGCGGGCGGGTGAACATGCCCGCGAACGAGGCCGATCAGCGTGCGCGGCTCGCGGCTTCATCGGTCGCGATCATCGGCTGCGGAGGCCTGGGCAGCAACGTCGCGGCCATGCTGCTGCGCAGCGGCGTCCGCGCGCTGACGCTGATCGATTTCGACCGCGTCGAGGAGTCGAACCTCAACCGCCAACTCTTCTTCCGCGACCAACTCGGCCGCCCCAAGACCGAGGCGCTCGCCGAGACGCTGTTGCGCATCGACCCGGGAGCCAGGCTCACGCTCGTGACCGAATGCGTGACGGCGGACAACCTGGTCGGCTTCCTTGGCAAAGCGGACGTCATCGTCGAGGCCGTCGATGGCGCCGACACAAAGGCCATGATCGTCGGCGCATGCATGGACTCGCTGCCCGGCGTGCCGCTCGTCACCGCCTCGGGCCTCGCGGGCCTCGACTCGGCGAACGCGATCGTCACGGAGCGGCTGGCCGACGACCTCTACCTCGTCGGAGACCTCACCAGTGACGTGCGTGCCGGCCTTCCGCTCTTCGCCTCGCGGGTCATGGTCGCCGCGGCGCATCAGGCCCACGCGGCCATCCGGCGCCTGCTCGGTTTCGACGAGGCGTAGTCACCGCGTCGACGCCCGTGCGCGACCGTTTCGGGAAAGTCGCTGCGATCCCTCTTGACCCTGACGTAACGTTAGGGTTTACGCTGCGCTCAGGAGGTGACCGGAAATGGGTCTGACGATAGGAGAGGTCGCCGAGCTCGCGTCGGTCAGCGTCCGGACGCTGCACCATTACGACGAACTCGGACTACTCGTCCCCTCGGAGCGCTCCGAGAACGGGTACCGGCACTACGACGACGGTGATCTCGCCACCCTGCAACAGGTCCTCTTCTTCAAGGAACTCGGGTTCGGGTTGTCGGACATCGCGCGGATCATGCACGACCCGCACTTCGATCGCCTCGGGGCGCTGCGCATGCAGCGCCGGATGCTTCAGGACAAGGCGGCGCAGCTGACACTCATGGCGGAAGCCGTGGACGCCGCCATAGATGCAGCGAAAGGAGGCGTCACATTGGACGCCAAAGACATGCTCGAGGTGTTCGGCGGCTTCGACCCGAAGGAGTATGAGCAGGAGGCCGAGGAGCGTTGGGGCGGCACCGACGCCTACAAGGAGTCGGCACGCCGCACGAAGCGCTACACCAAGGACGACTGGGCGCGGTTCAAGGCCGAGAGCGAGGCCAACGGACTGGCGGTCGCCGCCCTCATCGACGAAGGCGTTCCCGCGAGCGACCCTCGGGCGATGGATCTCGCGGAGCAGGCGCGCCTGCTGATCGACCGGTGGTTCTACCCGTGTCCGCACGCCTTCCACGTGAATCTCGCGGAGATGTACATCGCCGACCCGCGGTTCACCGCCACCTACGAGAAGATCCACTCCGGGATGGCGCAGTACCTGCACGACGCCATCAAAGCGAACGCCGCTCGCTTCAGGTAATATCTGGCTAACCGCAACAGGCCCCGTCGCCCGCCCGGGCGACGGGGCCATGCTCGCCTGTCAACGATCCACGGAACGCCCACATCCGCTACCTTGTCGCAGGCGCCGGTTCTGCCGATGTATGCAGCGAAGTGTCGTTTTTATGAACGCGCGCCGGCACCGGCGGCGCTGAGTCGAGGAGGTCCGACATCGCAACCGATAGCGAGACACGCGCCGCCGAGCACCGGCTCAAGGCCTTGATCGTCGACGGTTCGGCGGATGCCATCATCGCTCACACCCTGGACGGCAGGCTGGTGTACTTCAACGACGCAGCCGCCGCTCAGTACGGCTACACCCGCGAGGAGTTCGAGGCACTGGGGCCTTACGGTTGGATCCCCGACGACGACCTCGTGAACGTCCCCGCGCGCATCGACCTGATCCGCGAGCGTGGTTCGCGGCTGTTCCCGTCGCATGGCGCACCGCGCAACGGCCAGATCGTCCACACCGAGGTCAACGCGCGACACGTCAAAACGCCCGACGGCGAGATCATCATCTCGATCATGCGCGACGTGACGGAGCGTGTGCTGGTCGAGCAGGAGATACGCCATCTCGCCTTCCACGACCGCCTCACCGGCCTGGCGAACCGGGCCAAGCTCGAAGACGACCTGCGGCTCGCCCTGCACTCAGCCGATCGCTACAACGACCTGGTGGGCGTCGTCTTCCTTGACCTCGACGATTTCAAACCGGTGAACGACCGGCTCGGCCACGCCGTCGGCGATCGGGTCCTGTGCGAGGTGTCGGACCGCATGAGCGCCGCGGTACGCGAATGCGACACGGTCGCCCGTCTCGGAGGGGACGAGTTCCTCGTGCTGATCACACGACTCGCCCAGCGGGAAGACCTCGCGGCGGTGACCCGTAAGCTCTCACAGGAGATCGAGCGGCCCGTCATCATCGGCGAGCACGAGATCCGCGTCAGCGCGAGCGCCGGACTGGCCGTCTATCGGCCGGGCGAACTCGCGGCGGACCTCACGACGCGGGCCGATCACGCGATGTACCGGGCGAAGCAGGCCGGCGTTCCCGGCTGGGAAGCGTTCCTGCTGGAGAACGAGAACTCACTCTAGCGGATCGCGGTCAGGGCGACGGCCGCGAGCGCGAGCACGACTCCCACCCGCTGCACGGCACGCAGCCGCTCCCCGAGCACCACACGCGCCAGCAGGATGGTGATCACGGGGTAGAGCGACCCCAGCACCGACGCCACGGCGAGCGGTCCGATGCGGATCGCGGCGAGCATCGTGACATTCGCCCCCGCGTCGAGGAATCCGGCGCCGAGTGCCGAGGGAAGCGCATCAGGGGCCAGCTTCGCCGTCCCGCGGCGCCCGATCGTGATCGCGGCAAGCACCGAGAACGAGACCGCGCGCGCCGCCAGTATCGGCATGAGGCCACTGCCCGCGTCCGCGAGCGAGAAGAAGATGAAGGAGCCGGTGAAGCCGACCCCTGCGAGGACGGCGAGTGCGATCGCCGCGAGCGGCACCTCGGCGCGTTCGTCCGGGTGCCCCGACGCGCTCACGATCACGATCGCCACCAAGGCGATGGCGAGTCCGACAAGGCTGAGCGGCCGGATGCTGGTGCCGCGCAAGAAGTCGTACAGCGCCGGCAGCGAACCCGACAGCGCCGCGGTGATCGGCGCAACGACACCCATGCGGCCGAGGGCGAGCGCCCCGTAGAGCGCGGTCACACCGATACCGCCGGCCACGCCCGCTGCGGCGCCCCATCCTAGATCGGCAAGGGTGAACGGCGCCGGCCAGACGAACACGGCGACCGCCATGATCGCCAGGCCCACGAGATGCGCGTTCGCCGTGACAGCGAACGCGGAGTCCCGACGGCTGGCCAGACCCCCGAGGAAGTCCGAACAGCCGAAGAGCACAGACGTCGTACTGGCGAGCAGAATGGTCAGCATGGCCTCGATGGTACACGGTGACGCAGTGACGCCCCCCGGATCCGGAGGGCGTCACGATCCTGGAGCATGGTGTGACGCGCGGCTGAAGCCTACCGGCGGGCCTTCTTGCGCTCGTTCTCGGTCAGCATGCGCTTGCGCAGGCGGATCGACTTCGGCGTGATCTCCACAAGCTCGTCGTCCTCGATGTACTCAAGGGCCTCTTCGAGGGTGAAGGTGACCGGAGGAGCAAGCATGATGCCCTTGTCCGCCGAGGCGGCACGCATGTTGGTGAGCTGCTTGGCCTTCGACACGTTGACCACCATGTCGCTGTCCTTGGAGTTCTCGCCGACGATCATGCCCTCGTAGCACATGACGGTCGGTCCGATGAACAGCTTGCCGCGGGTCTGCAGCGCGTCGAGAGCGAACGCGACGGACTTCTCCGTGTACATGGCGATCATCGAGCCGTTGATGCGTCCGCCGACCTCGCCCTGGTAGGGGCCGTACTCGGAGAAGTGGTGGAACAGGACGGCCTCGCCGCGCGTGCCGTTGAGGATGCGCGTGCGCAGGCCCATGACACCGCGCGAAGCGATCTTGAACTCGAGGTGCACGTGCTGGTCGCGCTGCACCATGTCCTGCATCTCGCCGCCGCGGCTGCCGAAGATCTCGATGACCTTGCCGGCGTACTCGGCCGGCACGTCGACGACGGCGAGCTCGATCGGCTCCATGGTCTTGCCGTTCTCCTTCTTGAGGATGACCTGGGGGCGCCCGACCTGGAACTCGTAGCCCTCGCGACGCATGGTCTCCATGAGGACGGAGAGGTGAAGGACGCCGCGGCCCGCGACCTCCATGCCGGACTTGTCCTCGGTCTCGGTGATGTTCATCGAGATGTTGGACTCGGCCTCGCGCTCGAGGCGCTGCTTGATCTGGCGGCCACCGACGATGGTGCCCTCCTGGCCCACGAGGGGGCTCGTGGACGGCTGGAAGACGACCGACATCGTCGGCTCCTCCACGTGGATCGGGTCGAGGCGGATCGGCTCGATGCGGCAGGTGAACATGTCACCGATGTCCGCGTCCTCGATGCCGACGACCGCGCAGATGTCTCCGGCGTGGACGCTCTCGGCCTGCTGGCGCCCCATGCCCTCGAAGGTGAAGAGGTCCTTCACGCTGGCCTGGTAGCGGCTGCCATCGTTCTTGATCACGAGGATGCGTTCGCCGTTGTGGATCGTGCCCGAGTAGATGCGGCCGATGCCGATACGCCCGACGAAGCTCGAGTAGTCGATGGTGCAGACCTGCATGGCGACCGGGCCGTCGATATCGACATCGGGGGCCGGCACCTTGGCGATGATGGTCTCGAGCAGCGGGATCATGTCCATGTTGCCGTCGTCGAACTCGTAGCGCGCGTAGCCGCCCACGGCGCTCGTGTAGACGATCGGGAAGTCGAGCTGATCGTCGTTCGCGCCGAGGTCGACCATGAGGTCGAAGACCTGGTCGATCACCTCGTGCGGGCGGGCGCCGTCGCGGTCGATCTTGTTGATCACGACGACCGGCTTGAGCCCATGCTCGAGCGCCTTCTTCAGGACGAAGCGCGTCTGCGGCATGGGGCCCTCGAAGGCGTCCACGATCAGCAGCACGCCGTCGGCCATGTTGAGCACGCGCTCGACCTCGCCGCCGAAGTCCGCGTGGCCCGGGGTGTCGATGACGTTGATCTTGGTGTCGCCGTAGCGGATCGAGATGTTCTTGGCGAGGATCGTGATGCCGCGCTCGCGCTCCTGATCGTTGCTGTCGAGCACGCAGTCCGGAACGTCCTGGTTGTCGCGGAACACGTGGGTGGTCTGCAGCAGCCGGTCCACGAGCGTGGTCTTGCCGTGGTCGACGTGGGCGATGATCGCGATGTTACGGATGTCGTTGACGCGCATAAGGGGTGGCTCCGTGGTGTCGAGGGATTCGTGCTCGAAAGCGCCGACTGGATGCGGGCGCGAAGCGCTAGTCTAGCACGATTCTGTGCTCGACGCCGCGTTGTCACCAACGCCCAAGAACGGCTCATACATCAGCAGCGCGTGGTTCTCGGTCAGCGGGGAATCGCGCACGACCCGGCAGCCGGCGTCGAGCTCGCGTCGCCACAGCTGGTTGTGCCGAACGTAGACGCCCGGGCCCTCGTGCGTGACCACGTGCGCCCGTTCGTACACCTCGAAGTTCCCCGTAAAGGCTTCGTCGCAGGTCCACCGGCCACGCAACTCCGTCTCCGTGACCTCGAGCGAGAGCCTGTAGCGGGAGTGCGTCCGGTTCTGCACCTGCAGGTCGAGTGCGGGCCAGGCGCAGGTCGCGCCGCTGCCGAACGGCTGCGTCCGACCGGAATCGGGAAAAACATCGTAGCTATGACGCCAACGCTCGACCACATCCAAGCGCGTATGGACCGTCATCCAGTACAGGAGGTTGGTGAGCTGGCACAAGCCGCCACCGACCCCGCTCTTCAGCGCTCCGTGGTCGAGTACGAGACCGTCGGCGAAACCGCGAACATACGACGGCCGGCCGACCTCCCGCCAAAAGGACAGACGCTGCCCCGGCTCGAGTACGAGGCCGTCCAACCGCGCGACAGCGATCCGCAGATTGACGACCTTGTTGCTCTGCAGGACCGGGTCGAGACCGAGCAGCGGCCGAAAGAGCGGCGTCGCGTGTCGCGCCTCGATGTACGGGAGCGCCCCGGGTGCGCGGCGCACGCGAAAATCGAGGCGCGGATCGCGCCACTGCAGCTCGCGACGCAGCCGGCGAGCGGACGCGCCGAGAACGGGCTGCGCCAGAACGCGCGCACGCACGAGCCATGACGCCAAGGCCACTACGCTTTGGGACGCTGGAGCATGCCCCACACGAAGATGATGGCCCACAGCGTCCAGGGCGCGAGTGCCCACCGGGACAGCTTCGCGAGCAACTCATCCTTCTTCGACTGCACCGCCCATACGCCGAAGATACCGACCGCGAGCATCCCGAAGAAGGCGACGAGGGCCGCGGACGTGTGGACGATGTTCAACGGCGTGTCGAACAGGAACCTGTTGCCCGCCGTGACGAACATGCCGCCGGTCCCGATCACATCGAAGATGACACCGCCCAAGATGAACATGACGCTCTTCTGTACGAACCCCTTCGCCCGGTACGCGCTCCACACCCCGATCGAGTAGAGCACCATGGCGACGAGCATCCCCAAGACGCCGATCAACGTGGCTGGCTTCACGCGACCCCTCCCCCGGTCAGACGATATGCGACACGAACATACTCCACGAAGGGCGCGACGCTAAGCCCTATATCGGTCAAACGGGCCTGTAAACGGAGATCGTGACTGAGGCGGTCACCCGGACGGGCTCAGGAAGCCCGGCGATCCGTGATGCCAGGACGCCGGCGTCGGCGTGATGCGCGCTCGGTCCCATCGCCACGATCGCCGAGACATCGGCATGGTCGAGCGTCATGGGGTACTCCGTCACCGCGGACCCGACGAGGTCGAACCGGCCTTCGAGACTCTCGGCCAACCGGTCGGCCTTCTTCGGATCCACGGTCAGCAGCCCGAGCGGGCCGACAAGCTCGCCCAGGTGCCGATCGGTCGGGGTCACGACGACGAGCGCGCCGCCGGGAGCCAGGACGCGCGCGAACTCGGCCGCGTTGCGCGGGGCGAACACGTCGAGGAGCAGCGCGGCTGCACCCGACCGCACGGGGAGACCACTCCAGACGTCGCATACGACCGCCCCGATGCGCGGATGCGCTTTCGCGGCACGTCGCATCGCGAACTTCGAGATGTCGAGCGCGAGCCCGAAGCGCCCGGGGACCGCATCGAGGACCCCGGCCAGGTAACGACCGGTCCCCGCTCCGATATCGACCACGCAGCCCCGAGCGTCACCGGAGAGCGCCCCCGACGCGACCCGCGCGATTTCCCGCTCGATCGGTCCGAAATGTCCACGGCCCTGGAAGGCGCTCCGCGCCTCGACCATCGCGGCGGTGTCGGCCGTACCCGCCTTCGCGTCACCGGCGAGCAGGTTCGCGTAACCCTGGCGCGCGACGTCGAAGACATGCTCGTTCGCGCACCCCAAGGAGACGCCCGCGACGGCCAGCGGCTCGCCGCAGTGCGGGCAGGTCAGAGAGGACACGATCTCATCGAACACGAAGGACCTCCGTCGGGCCCGAGGGCGGATGCATGCGCGTACCGCGCACCTTGATAGTAGCGCTGTCGCATGAACGGTCATTGGTCAGAAATATGGTTTGTACCTGAATCGTTCGTATGCTAATCTTTCGCTTCCGAACGATAACCGCCGTCTCGAAAGGGGCGCAACACTGTGCATCCTCCCCACCACGAGCACCACGCGCACCATCATCACGGGCCGGGGCCCATCGGCTTCG
>Ga0209430_1002145_pt1 | contig 13132 bp, 15 predicted proteins | sample BarGraIncub1133A_FD_184504 | JGI IMG/M metagenome (GOLD analysis project Ga0209430, IMG submission 184504) | Arctic peat soil microbial communities from Barrow, Alaska - Barrow Graham LP Incubations 11-33A (SPAdes) (version 2) | ecosystem: Environmental > Terrestrial > Soil > Wetlands > Peat... | reverse complement strand
CGAGATGCATAAATACCTCTCTCTTCATGTTTCCAACCACAACTATTCCTTTATTTCCGTCTAAACTTAAAACCTTTCCTGGAATTGCTAGGCACATTTTCTCTCCTCCTTTTTCTTAGCTCATTTAGATATATTACCCAGATACTAACTTCATACATTAATAAAACGGGAGCTGCTGCCACAACAAATGTAAGAAGATCCACTGATGGCAATAACACTCCCTCTACCACTATCACTCCTAATATAACTGGAATTTGCTTTTTTCTTAAAATCTTAGAATTTATAAGAGAAAGCTTCCCTAATATAACTAATACATATGGTATTAAAAACATAATGCCTGTATAAAGGCAAAAAATGCCTATGAAATTAAAATAGGTGCTACCATTTAGTACTGGTTTAAGGTAAGTGCTTCCATATAGAATTAAGAAACTAAGTGAATGAGGCAATATCATTGTGTATCCAAAAACCATTCCCATTATAAATAAACTAGAAATAATAAAAACAATCTTATATAAGAATTTTTTTTCTTTGGTCGTTGAACCAACTCCTACAAAAGCCAATATCTCGTATATTATAATAGGGCTAGTTATTATAAGAGCGGTGATAATTGAAACTTCAATTCTTGTAACAAACCCTTCTGTTAATTTAAAATATACTAGGCTTAAATTAAACTTAACTATAGGTTTCATAAGTATATTAATTAAATAACTAACCCTATCATAAATAAAAAATGCAGCGACAGAAATACTGATGAGACATATTATTATTCTTTTTCTTAACTCATGTAAATGATCTACCACAGACATTTCATTTGCTGCCATACCTTCACCTCATAAAATTCATATTATCTTTATTCTTAAAACTCTTTAAGATTTTTTTAAAGCTCTTTTCTTTCGTTTATCCTTTTTCTCAAGTAAGAATATTGACCAAATACTTATTTCGTAAAGAACTAAGATTGGCAAAGTTACAATCATTAAAGTAAAAGCATCTGAACTTGGAGTTATAAAAGCTGCTATTATAAACGAAAACAGTATTGTCATCTTCCTTGCCTTTTTAAGCATTTTGGAATTAATAATTCCAATTCTCGATAAAGCTATCAATATTAATGGGAGTTCAAATATTGCCCCTATACAAAAAAGCAATGACCCTATGAATGAAAAATATTCATTTGCAGATAGTATTGGTTTCATGAACCCATCACTTGTATCCATAAGAAATTTTATAGTAGTAGGTAACACCAATGTATATCCAAAATACATTCCAAAAGCAAAGAGAAGAAAAGACAAAGGTATAATAACAAAAATCAAAAGTCTTTTGATTTTCTTTGTTAATATCTGTCCAGTTGCTTTTATGATTAAAAAAACAATCACAGGTGATGCTATTACTAGCCCTCCTAAGACAGAAACCCTTATCTTCGCCATTAATCCTTCTGAAGGGGTCATAAAATGTAATTGTATTCCATTAAGTGGTTTTGCAAGTACACTAATTAACAAATTAGATTCTAAATATACAAGGGAGGCTGCTGCAATAATAATTAAAATTATCCAAAGGATAGTTTTTCTGAATTTCTCAAGCCAATGCGCAGCCTGAACAATTAGTTCACTCTTTATCATAGTTTTTCTCCCTAAAAATTATTTTACTTCATCTTTTTTTGTTTCTTCAGTTTCAACCTCAGCTTTTGTTTCTGTTTTAGCTTCTTTTTTATTTTCATTCATTAGCTCTGATGATGCCTTTTTAAATTCCTTTATTGTTTCACCAACTGACTTACCCAGGGACGGTAACTTACCTGGTCCGAAAATTATAAGTGCAATAACTAATATTATTGCAAGCTCTGGAAAACCTATTCTTGGCATAATAAAATTCCTCCTCTTATTTCATCTTTATTTTTTTATTTTTTATTTTACTCATTAACCATGAACATATTTCATCTATACCCTGATCTTTAACACAAGATGTTTCAAAAGTATCCGCATTCGCATTTAAAGATTTTATATCTTTGTAAAACTCTTCTTTGTCAAAATCAGTAAATTCTATTAAATCTAGTTTGTTCAAAATAATTGCGCCACTTTTTTCAAACATCAGTGGATACTTAAGTGGTTTGTCATTTCCCTCTGTGGTGGACAAAACAGAAATTTTTATATCTTCACCAATTTCAAATTCTGCAGGACATACTAAATTACCTACATTTTCGATCACTAGTAAATCAACCTTATCTAGAGTTAATGAATTTAATGCACCTTTTATCATTTCTGCATCGAGGTGACAGGCTCCTCCAGTGTTGATTTGAATGACTGGGACTCCTTGCGCCTCTATTCTCTGTGCGTCTTTTGTAGTATAAATATCTCCTTCAATTACAGCAATATTTATATCATTTTTAAGCTTAGCTATTATTCGCTCAAGAAGCAAAGTCTTACCTGAACCAGGTGAACTCATTAGATTTATTACATAAATACCTTTTTCATCAAGTATTTTTTTATTTTTAGCGGTTATCTCATCATTTGTTTGAAGAATGTTTGTAACTACCTTTATTTCGCTCATATTTTAATCTCCTTCTATGGTATTTATATAAAGTTCATATCCACTAATAATGTTCGAACTGAATTTATTACAACATGGACAAAGCTTATTAAAATGATCAATTGGGAATTCTCGCGTGCAATCAACACATTCAGCTACTGCCTTAACTTTTTCTATTTCTAAAGTTGAACCTTCAAGCATTGTATCCATTATGCAGCTTTTAAATGCAAAGTTTAAGGATTCGGACATTACACCAGATAACTCACCTATTTTTAACGATACTTTATTGACTTTAGTAAATTTATTTTCAATTGCTTTCTCTGTTACTATTTGAACAACATTTTGAATTATAGAAACTTCATGCATATTTATCTCCTAATTAATTTCCAATTCTTTTTTTATATTAGAAATTATCTCTGGAATCTTAGATACCATTATTTCTGTCATTTCTAGATCTAAAAATATTTTTTCTGGTTCTATTCCGAATATAACTACTTCAGGGTATTTATCCATCATATTTGCCATTCGTACAACATCAAGTATTTGAACATCATGGATAGAAAGATTTTCCTTTTGATAATTTTTAATATCTTCTGGTTTTATTTTGTATATTGTGCCAGGTTTTAAACCTGCCCTTAGACAATCCACAACTATAACTTTTTTATAGTCAAGAAAGAAACCTAGCATATCAAGTGTGGAAGTACCTCCATCTACTAATTCAATAGTAGATGGAAGTTTTTCATTTTCAAGTTCTTTTATTACATGTACTCCCACGCCATCATCTTGAAGCAAGATATTACCTATCCCTATAATGACAGTGTCTTTATTAATTAAATTCATATAGGTTGCACAATGAAGTTTGACATTTCAATTCCTTCTGGGGACATTACATGAACAGAACATCCTGTACATGGGTCAAATGAATGTACTATCCTTAAAAGTTCAACTGGTTGCGTTGTGTTCGCAACATGAGTTCCAATTAAAGCCTTTTCAATAGGACCCACATTTCCCGCATCATCCATTGGAGATGCATTCCAACAAGTTGGAGTTACTATTTGATATTTAGATATTTTTGAACTTGCAACAGAAACCCAATGTCCAAGAGCTCCTCTTGGCGCTTCTGTTAAACCTATTCCTGTACCTGTAGTTGGCGTTCCTATATTAGTATATCCGCTTTTGCCGACTACAACTTGGTTAAGCCAAGTTTGCATATTACTAGCTATCTTACCAGTTTCTATGCATCTAGCCATATGTCTATCCATTACAGAAACTCCAACTTTATAATCTCCGCTTATCCAAGTTCTTGCAATACTTCCTGCTTCATAAGGAGTACCATTGTATCTTGGCGCTTTAAGCCATGTATAAGCTCCTGATTTACCATAGCTTGGAGTTGTTGTTTCACTTGATGGGTTGACTCCAGATGGTGATGTATACCAAGAATGCCCTACATATTCTTTTATATTGGTTGAGGTAAATCCTGAAACGACGCCATTAGCTACTGTTCCAGCAGGGAATAACTTAGTTCCAGTAGTATTTGTATCAAATACTCCATAGGATATTAGGTTGCCATATCCTTTTCCAATTTGATAATAATCGCTATAAGCGCCTGCTAATTTGTTTACATCTGCTCTATATGTATTTTGTACAAATGTAGTGATGGTATTTAAATAATTTCTAAAGTTAGTTATGTGAGTTGAGGTCGGACTTGCTGTAACTCCACCCGGCACTACATTTCCAACATGAGGAAGCTTTCCTCCAAAAATTGCTCCCATTTCATGAGCTTCTCTTCTTATTGATAAAGCCGTTATATAATGATCCATTAATGTTTGGCTATCAGTAGCATTTAATCTAAAATCCTGTGTATAACCAGGAGCCCATGGACTCATTTGTGGTCCTTGTATATAGTCAAGCAATGCAAGCTGATAGAAATGTAATACGTTACTAGCTATAAAGTTAGCTCCTTGAATAAGATTTCTTAATAGTAACGTTTGAAGTGGTGGAGTAAAACCTTTCGCTTGTTCAGTAGCCTTTGAGGAAGCTATGGCATGAGAAACTGGACACACTCCACAAATTCTCTGCGTTAAAAAAGCAGCATCACTAGGAACTCTTCCAACTAACATATTTTCAAAATCCCTGTATAAGTTACCAGTTGCCTGCGCAGCAGTCACATTATTATTTGCATCAAGAGTTACTGAAACTTTTAAATGCCCCTCAAGTCTTGTTATTGGATCTAATACTATAGTACTCATCTATTATCCTCCCTTTTAAAATAAATTAGTCACGATTGCTTAATAATGGGCTAGTTGGGAATGTTGGATTTGAACATCCTATGCAAGGGTAATTGACACTTATACACCAAGCTTGACCTTTATTCCATTTCATTGTTTGACATACATTGTTGCAACCTGGCCCCATACATCCGTATTCTTCGAAGCATCCCGTTGTTGCTCCTATTCCATTTGCATCATCTTGCTCTCTTCGCTCGCATGTTGAATGTACAGATTTTCCATAATATTTAGTAGGTCTGTTGTATGTATCTATTGTTGGCTTGCCAACTAAAATTAAATCTAAAAGAGATTGAATCATAACAGTAGGATGAACAGGACAACCTGCTAAATTTACTACTGGGTTAGTTGTCTTCCCAGTTAATACAGTTTTAACACTTTGGCAACCCGTTGAATTGGGACCAGCAGCTGAAACTCCACCAAAAGAAGCACAAGTTCCTGCAGCTACTACATATTTTGCCATTGGACCATATTTTAAAACAGCTTGTTGCATTGTTAATGGGACTCCATTAATTTCTCCAATTATACAATAGTTTCCGCTTGCACCAGTAGGGACTGCACCTTCTATAACAAGTATAAATTGACCGTTATATTGAGTTGCACATTCATCTAAGCTTTGCATTGCAAGCTCACCTGAAGCAGCCATAATTGTACTGTTATATTTCATACTTATTTTGTTTAAGAGTACATCATCAATAGTGGTTGGAGTAGTTACATTTAAAGTGGAGATTGTACATCCAGAGCAGCCTGCACCTTGAATCCAAATTATTGGCGGATCTGTTTCTGCAGCAAGAACAGTATTTACATTTGCAAGATCAAATTCTACATTTAAAGCAACCGATGCCGCAACAGACCACTTTAAAAAATCTCTTCTACTTATTTTCATGATTATCCCTCCTTGAATTTAAAAAAACTGTCGACGGTTTTCCTTTAACACCAATATACACGCGAAATATGTCGTAAGTGTTGGCTCTTTGTTATGTATTGTTAAGTTATATTAAGTTATGTTAAATTTTATTAAAATCAAATAACATATACATTCTTCTATATTGTTCTAATACATTCGTTCTAAATCAGTAAGGAATTACTCTTAATATTCACACTTGTTTATTTATAACATTATGTTCAACACTTCGTTAAGTGTTTCCATAGTTCTTTTCTAATAATTTAGATACTAAAAGATATATTATTGATAGTACAATTGAGGAGGTCTTTTAATTATAAAATTGAGAATTATTTACAAAATTTATTTAATATTTTGTAAATAATCCTCAATTATTTCATTAGCTATAATTATCTGCCCAATTGCTAGCCCGCCATCATTAGAAGGTAAGTCTTTGTGAATATAGACCTTAAAATTATTTTTTTTAAGATTGCAGCATATTTTCTTAAGTAAAAAAGAATTTTGAAAAACCCCTCCACTTAGTACAACTTCATTTATACTCGAGTCTTCTCTAATACGTATGCATATACTTACAGTTAAATTAACAATAGTATTTTGAAATTTAGAAGCAATAATTTTAGCGGATACCCCTTTCATTTTGTCATTTAGAGCCTCATTAATTATTTCATATGGCTCCATAATATAAATATCTTGTTTTATTACTCTATAAGTATAGTATTCTTCAATATCCATTTCTGATATAGCTTCAAGTTCAATGGAAGCCTGCCCTTCATAGGTAACTAAGTCCGTAATTCCAATTATATTTGACAAAGCATCAAAAAGTCTGCCCATACTTGAAGTCTCGATGCAATTAATGTTTGAATTTAAGATATTAATTAGATTAATAGCCTTATTACCATATAACTTAAAAATTATATCATAAACTTCTTTTTCATTTTTTTGTGCACTTAAGGACTTATAAAGATAAGAAACCGCCATTCTCCAAGGTTCTTTAATAGCTTTTTCTCCCCCAGGCATTTTTATATAATCAAGATGAGCTACTCTTGTAAATTCAAGTCGGTCACAAATTAAAAATTCCCCACCCCATATTTTGCCATCAGTGCCATAGCCAGTTCCATCAAAACAAACTCCAATAACCTTTTTCTCTAAATTATTTTCAAACATATTACTAACTAAGTGAGCATGATGATGCTGCACCGCAATCCTTGGCAAATCGAATTTCAGCGCATACTTAGTTGACATATATCCTGGATGCATATCATGTGCTATAAATTCAGGAGAAAAAGAGAATATCTTTTCAAAATGTTCAACATTTTTTTTATAGTGTTCATAGGTTTCTAAATTTTCTAAATCACCATTAAATTGACTTAAAAACAAATACCCTTCTTTACTGATACAAAAAGTATTTTTCATATTTGGACCACAAGCTAATACATTTCTCATATTACTCCATTTAAAAGGCTCTGGTACAAATCCACGAGAGCGCCTTATAATCGTCTGCTTTTTATCTACAACTTTTAATACAGAATCATCAACTGGGACATATATTTCACGGTTATGCATGAGAAAATAGTCTACAATACCTGAAAGGCCAGCCCTTGCAGAACTGTCCTTATACTCTATGGGTAGACCATTAAGATTTGCACTAGTCATAATAAGCACCTCGAGTTTTTCTGAAAACAATAAAATATGAATAGGTGTATATGGTAGCATTACTCCCATTGTTTTTTGATTAGGTGCAATATTTTGAGGTAAATCAAAGCTTTCCTTTTGATTTAAAATAACAATTGGTTTTCTTATACCGGTTAGTATTTTTTCCTCTACCGGGTTCACTCTACAATATTTCTCTACTGTTTCTATATCCTTTATCATAACCGCAAGAGGTTTAAATGGTCTTTTTTTTCTCTTCCTTAAGTTACTCACGGAAGTTTCATTTAATCCATCACAAGCAAGGTGAAAACCTCCTAACCCTTTTACGGCAAATATTTTTCCTTTCATAAGCATATTTTGTGCAAAACTTATAGGATCTTCTATATCTAATTTGTTACCATTAAAATCCTCTATCCAGACCTCTGGACCACACTCTTTGCAGGCATTGGGTTGCGCATGAAATCTTCTATTTGTAGGATCCAAATATTCACTATTACATGCCTCACACATTTTAAATTCATTCATTGTAGTATTGCCTCGATCATAAGGCAATTCTTTAATTATAGAAAACCTTGGACCACAATTCGTACAATTAGTAAAAGAGTAACCTTTTCTCCTATTATTTAAATTTAGTATATCTTCCTCGCAATCACTACAAGTAGCTATATCTGGTGAAATAAAAGTGATTTTATCTAAACTGTGCTCACTTTCTTTAATTTCAAAATGATCATAATTTAATACTTTATCAACTTTTATAGTTATCTTTTCTATTCGGGCAAGAGGTGGAGGATTATTTTTCAGACATAACACAAATTTATCTAACTCTTCATTAAATCCCTCAACATCTATATAAACTCCTTGAGAATTATTATTTACCCAGCCTTTTAACCCAAACGATTTTGCTAGATTATATACAAATGGACGGAAGCCTACACCTTGAACTATTCCTTCAACCACAATAAAACTTCTCTTTTTATCCATAATACACACCTCTCTTATATTCTTGAATTTTCAAAATTCACTCTCATTCGACAATTTAACATAAAAAAACAAGAGATGCAATCAAAAAAATGAACAATTACTTTTTTAATAAGTTAAATTTAATAAGAATTTAACTTATATTTACACTGATTTTAAGGAAATTAATTGACAGTGCATAGATAACATTCTATACTCAGTTTATTGAATTAATAAAGACAGCTAGAATTATTGAAGAAAAGGTTATAGAATTAGCAATGTGAATAAAGAATAACGAACTATAATTAGGAAAAATGTATCTAATATATCTATATAGGAGGCAATTGAATGAAACAAAATTACGATTATAATTCAAAGATAATTAAAGCACTTTCAGAGGCAAGCAGACTTAAAATAATTGATATTTTATCCTGCTGTGAAATGTGTGCCTGTGATATATTAGAACATTTTGAATTTACGCAGCCAACGCTTTCACATCATATGAAGGTGTTAATGGATACTGGTATTATAAAATGTAGAAAAGATGGATTATGGAGTTATTATTCCTTGAATAATAAGAACTGTAATAAACTTATATTATTTCTTATGAACCTTACAACGGAAAAGGACGAATGTATTTGTAATGATAAAGCTAAATGTGAATGTAAATAATAGTGAATATTCTTTTGATATCAATGTACAGATTGAGATGATAATAAGGAAAAACATATTTAAATTTTTAGCTCAAGACTATGAAATATGTCTTGAGCTATATGTATAACTATATAATCAAAAGGTACATTATAACGCATTACAGGGGAATGTGCTTCATTCTGACAGCTTGCACCTAAAATTGGTTCAAAATCTTTAAATTCATGATTATATTTATTATTTTCTTTTTATTTTACTCTCCTAGCTGTTACAAAATCTTTTCTTCCCAAAGCTGTAATTTTAATAACATCTCCTGTATGAGGAGCATGAATATAATTATTATTTCCAATGTACATACCCATATGATGAGGATTAGCAAATGTTCCAAAGAACACCAAATCCCCTGGCTGAAGATTATCCCTTGATACTTGTACACCATTATTTATCTGATCAAAGGTTGTTCTTCCTATAGATATTCCAAAATGAGCATATACGTATTGTGTAAATCCTGAACAATCAAATCCTGAAGGTGAAGTTCCACCCCATAAATATGGTGTACCAAGAAAGTTAGAAGCGTACGCTACTATAGCACCTTGTGATACACTTGTTGCACCCCTTGACGGTGTAAATGCAGGCACTGATTTTCTTGTTTCACTTATTTTTATTATACTCTTATTTACTGACATTTGAGGCTCAATTATCTGCTTTGCAGAGATATTTTTCTTGTTGTTTTGTTCAGCTATCAATTTATTCTGTGATTCTTTAGCAAGGATTTCCTTACTCTTTAATTCAGCTATTAATTTGCTTTGTGACTCTTTAGTAACCATTATCTTATCTATCTTCTGCTTGTTTTCTACTTGCAAGTTCTGCAATGATTCCTTTGTCTTACTTAAACTTTGCTGTTTTTTATTTAATTCCTTTTGGGCTGCTTCAAATCTACCCACTACTTTTTTATCAAACTTTATAATGGTTTTTACGTTATCTACTCTTGATACAAAATCTCCAAAACTTTCTGAATCCAGTACAATACTCATATACCCATCGAATCCATTTATGTACATGGCTCTCATTCTACTATTATATAATTCTTGTTCCTTCTGTGTGTCCTTTTCAACCTTCTTAACCTGCGCTGCGGCACTTTCCATTGCCTTTTTAGTTGCAAATATTTTTCCTTTATTCTCTTCTGTTTTAGTCATAATTTTTTCGATTTCATTATCGAACTCTTCTATTTTCGTTTCAACTTCGTCCCTCTGGTTTTGAATTTTCGTTAGTGAATCTTTCTGCTGTTGTAACTTCTCATTTACTGGTGCCGCTAATGCAGATACATTTGTAGTTAAAATTAAAGTTATTACAACTGCGAGGTTTCTCAGGACCTTCTTCATTTTTACATCTCCTTTATTTGTTTATAATTTATAAAACACAGATTAAATATATCAGAAACTTATGTGTTTATTATGAAGATTAGTTAATACATCACTTTTCGTTTGTTTTTTAATATGATTTTAATCTACCACATATATACTATATTATAGGTCAAATTGAAAGGAGAAAAAATTAACATTAACCAAATATTTATACGAAAGTGAGTGATATTTATGATATTAATATTACAATCAATAATCATGGGTATAGTTGAAGGCATAACAGAATTTCTTCCAATTTCATCAACTGGCCATATGATCATAGTGGGTCATTTTATTAACTTTACTGACAACTTTGCTACTTTATTTGAAATTGTTATTCAGCTTGGAGCAATTCTTGCAATCATAGTTCTTTATCGAAATAAGTTATGGGATTCCCTAAAAAATCTAACTCCTGGAAATTCAGGATTTAAGCTTTGGTCTAATATAATTGTAGCATTTCTTCCATCAGCGGTATTGGGATTTACATTACATAAGAAGATAGAGGCAACTTTGTTTGGACCAGTTCCTGTACTTGCAGCATTGATAGTTGGTGGTATTTTAATGATATTAGTTGAAAATAAATTCAGAAAAAAAGATGTAATTGGAAGTGTTGATAGTATCATTCTACCCCAAGCTCTTCTGATAGGATGTTTTCAGTGTCTTGCACTGTGGCCTGGTATGTCAAGATCAGCTTCAACAATAATGGGAGCATGGATTGTTGGTTTAAATAGCGTAGCAGCAGCGGAATTTTCTTTTTTTCTTGCAATACCTACAATGATTGGAGCAACAGCTTTAACATTATTTAAAGCTAAAATGGCACTTACTGCAATAGAGGTGCTATCGTTAATAATAGGATTTGTTGTGTCATTTATAGTAGCTATTATAGTTGTAGATAAATTTATAAACTTCTTAAAGAAGAAACGTATGAGAGTATTTGCAGTGTATAGAATAGGTGTCGGTGTACTTTTACTAGTACTTGTATTTATGAACGTTTTAAAATAGTTGTTCTCATTGTACTGTCACAGTATTGTATTTAAATATATAAGGAACAAAAAAATCTTTAGCCTAGGCTAAGGATTTTTTTGTTCCAAACATATACAATTCATTTAACTTCAATTAAAACCTCTATTTTTATATAAAATTTAAATTTATTTTTATTAGCTCATACCTTCTACATAATATCTTCATAACATTTTAATATGATATGTATTATACTTGCAAAATATTTTCAACAGCACGTACTTTAAACTAATGAATTACTTAATTTTGTAATATAGAAAGGTGGTGGGAAAATTGCAGTTTGAAGATATTTATTGGCTAATAAATAAGAATCTAAATCTTGTAGAAAAAGAACTAAAAAAAACATGCGATAATTTAGGCACCAATTATTTACAAGAAATTATAGGTTATTTTTTTAAAATTCCCGGAAAAAGACTTCGCCCTACTTTAGCTTTGCTCACAGCAGGAGTTATAGATAATAATCTCCCAAAGAGTACTAATGATCAGTTAATTAAGTTTGCAACTGGCCTTGAGCTCATGCACAGTGCAAGTCTAATACATGATGATGTAATTGATGGTGATGTAATTCGTCGTGGTCAAAAATCCCTAAATAGAATTTATGGAAGAAAAATAGCGGTACTCGCAGGTGATGTTGTTTATTCCTTAGCTTTCTCTGCAATAACAAATGCACTACCAAAAGAATTTGATAATATTATAGTTGAGTTAACTGAATACATGTGTGCTGCTGAGGTAATTCAAGCAGAGAACAAGTTACCTACCCGTGAAATTTATTTAGATATTATTAAAGGTAAGACAGCTTTATTTTTGTCTGTAAGTTGTAAAGTTGCAGCAACAATAGCTGGAGCAACAAAAGAACAAATCTCAAGTATAGAAGCATATGGATTAAATTTAGGAATGGCATACCAAATAATGGATGATTGTATGGATAAAGACATTAATGCCCAACTAAATATAACAATTGAGGATGCTAAATTATATGGAAACAGAGCAATAGCCTCTCTTAAATCCTTTGAAAATTCAACCTACAAAATAAGTTTAATAAATCTGGTTAATTTGATTCTTTGTCTTTCTCATACAAAAGCAAATATCTCTTAATAGAATAAAATTTTTTTAATATGAAAGGGGCCCTATAAACATGAAATTAAAATTATTTAAAAACCTTGTATTTACCTTAATATTAGCTTTATCATTTTCAACGTTAGCATTTGCATCTACAACAGGTACCCAACTAAATAAAACAGTTGATGGTGTAAAAGCCTCTTTAACCTTTATGAATGAAAAATTGAAACCAGGTAGTAATGAATTTACAATTTCCATACTTAATAAGGATGGGAAACCTTTACCTAATGCTAATTTAAAAGTTACTGCTGTTATGGACAAATCTACTGATATGGGTGGTATGACAGAAGATAAGCCCATGATGATGGACTTAAAAGAAGGTTCAAAAAAAGGTGAATATACAGGCATGGTAGACTTCAAAACTAAGGGTAAATGGATTCTTAAATCTACTTTTGATGTACAGGGACAGGCGAAAAACGTTGATTTTGATGTTGATGTTCAAAGCGCAGGCCCTAACTTTCTTATAATTGGCGGATTTTCAGGAGTAATTATATTAGTTATAGTTATCGCTGCAATAAACAAGAAAAAATCTATTAAATCTTAGAAATGGAGGCCTCATATTAATGGCAGATATTAAAATACCTTTAAAACAGGATTTATCTTCTTCAACAGTAAAAAAAGAAAAA
>Ga0209430_1002143_pt1 | contig 13152 bp, 12 predicted proteins | sample BarGraIncub1133A_FD_184504 | JGI IMG/M metagenome (GOLD analysis project Ga0209430, IMG submission 184504) | Arctic peat soil microbial communities from Barrow, Alaska - Barrow Graham LP Incubations 11-33A (SPAdes) (version 2) | ecosystem: Environmental > Terrestrial > Soil > Wetlands > Peat... | reverse complement strand
AAATCATGATTAATAAAAGTAGATTAAAGATAATAGGCACATATTTTAAAAGCAAGAAGGTGGCTACTCAATTATTTAAAAATTATATTTTGTTTTTAGTCATTTTAGTTGCAATATTCATGCTAACTATGGTTGCTTTATTTTTCTATTTTTCTTTTAATTATGTGGATACACCAATAGATTATACTGCGGCAGAGTCTATTATAAAGCAAAATTATAAGGATATAAATGTAACAAATTTTATAAAGCATAAGGGATATGTTGAAGTGCTTGATAAAAACCTAGTTATTGTTATGGAAAATGGAAGTAAACATGATGTAGGATTTATTTACCCACAAAAATATTATAATGATATGGTTGCCAACAATTTAAAGGATGGTTATTTTTATTCTAGTAAATATGGAGCTAACAAGAATTTAATTTTAATTACAGCTATGCCTAACAGTATTTTCGATGCATATACCTGGGGGCTCAAATATAAAGACCAATTTGCTGATGCCAGTAATCCTATAAAGAGGGGACTTACATTTTTAAAAATACTCCCATTTATAATATTTATATTTTTACTATCTACAATGATACTTTATTCTAAACTTACATCAATGATTTTTGTTAAACCCTTAAAGAAGCTTTTGCAAGGGGTTAATACTTTTAAAGATGGGGAATATTCAGCGAGGGTTGAAATTAATTCTTTAAATGAAATAGGTCAACTAAAAGATGCATTTAATCTAATGGCAGAAAAAATACAACAGGAAAGACTACTAAAGAAAAAGGCTGAAGATAATAGGAAAAGAATGATTCTTGATATATCTCATGATTTAAAAAATCCATTGACAAGTATATTGGGGTATTCGGAGTTCCTATTAGAAAATGACGATATGGTAGTTGAAGAAAAAAATAAACTATTAAAGGTTATTAATAATAATAGTAGACGAGCAAATGACTTAATTCAAGACCTTTTTGAATTTTCTCGTATTGAAAGTACGGAGTATAAATTAGATATAGATAATTATGATATAGGTGAGTTTTTAAGAGAACTTATTGCAGGGTATGTTCCAATGATGGAGCAGGAAGGTGTTCAATATGAATTCAATATTACTGAAGATGAGGTAGAGATATTATTTGATAGAAAAAACTTGGATAGAGCATTGAGTAACATTATACTAAATGCTATAAAATATAATAGTTCAGGGATTACTATTAGTATCAACCTTTTAGTAGATAATGGCACGGCCGTAATCATTATTGGGGACAATGGGGTAGGAATACCAGAAGATTTTAAGGGAGATATTTTTGAACCTTTCGTTCGCGTAGATGGTACAAGAAACTCCAAAACTGGTGGTACGGGACTTGGTCTTGCAATATCTAAGGCAATAATCGAAAAACATGGAGGAAATATATATTTAGAGAGGGGCAAAGATAAAGGGTGCGAATTTATAATTAAACTAAAGGGAAATTAAAATGAACTATATAAGGGAATTTTCTAGTTATTTCTACATTAGTTGGTACACGAAATGCCACTACAATTATTTAATATGAGAGCATACAATATAATTTATAATTATACTGTATGTTTTTTTTTATTTATATCCGATTTTTTTATTGTAGTTGTACCTTTAATTTTTATATATGATGAGATGAAGAAATGGAATATGGGTAATCATCTCATTATATATAAAACCATATGTAGAAGTAGTCTGCATTACCCCATCAAGCACATAGAATATTCAAATTATTTATAAATGCTATTCTATTAATATAAAACAATATATATCAATAAATACAGTATTTTTTGGAATAATGATTTGTATACTTTTATTTATTCAATTGTTTTAATTGTAAGTCAAATGAAATGTTTTATAAGAATAATTGCGTTTTCTGAATTTTATTCATTTAAAAAACATTTTCAAAATGATGCATTATAGTTTTCGTATTGTAGGAAATGCTACTTGCCATTGTAAATATATTTTTAATCGCACAAATTCAATAGTTGATAACACTAGGATATATCACTGCATAATCTCTAATTAACAATTAAACCCTATAATATTTGTCTACAGTGGACATATGAAAAGGATTATCAATATGGTAAATTATAAATATGTTAATTATTAAAAAAAATCAGTTAAATCAATAAAATGATTTTTACATAAAAATAAATTTCATTATTTTTAAAAATTAGCATTACAATATGACTTATATTCCAGCAGATTATTGTCAATTATTGCATTTACATTATATAAGGAGCGTGATTAAAATGAGTAATATTTCTAAAATGTTTATTGATGGTCAATGGAAATTATCGAAAACAAATGCTACTAGAGATGTTATTAATCCAGCTAGCGGAAAGGTAATAGGAGTAGTAGCTGAGGGCAGTGTAGAAGATGTAAAAGAAGCTGTTGCGGCAGCTAAAAGAGCTTTCTATGAAGATGGGTGGATGGATACACTAGCAGTGGAAAGATCAAGACTTCTATTTGCTGTAGCAGATATTTTAGAATCTAGAGCACATGAATTTACAGATTTAGAAACACTGGACAATGGTAAGCCATTACGCGAATCTGAATTTGATGTGAGTGATGCTGTTGCATGTTTAAGATATTATGCAGGCCTTGCCACAAAGCCCCATGGCATTACGTACGATGTTCCAGACAATGTCCAAGCAATGGTAGTTAGAGAGCCAATTGGCGTTTGTGGAATGATAATTCCTTGGAATTTCCCACTACTTATGTCAATATGGAAATTAGCTCCAGCGTTAGCTGCAGGAAATACAGTGGTGTTTAAACCTTCAGAATTAACGCCGCTATCGGCAATTAAACTTTTTGAAATTTTTGAAGAAGTTGGTTTTGCAAAAGGTGTAGTTAATTTAGTTCTTGGTAGTGGACCCGTGGTTGGAAATGAAATAGCAATAAATATGGATGTGGATAAAGTTGCATTCACAGGTGGGACTTCAACAGGTAGAAGTATTATGAAGGCAGCAACTTCAAATATTAAGAAAATTTCTCTTGAACTAGGTGGAAAATCGCCAAATATAGTTTTTGCTGATGCCGACTTCGAAACAGCTGTAGATTATGCATTGTATGGAATATTCTGTAATCAGGGACAAGTTTGTTCAGCTGGTTCAAGATTACTTCTTGAAGAATCTATATACGACAAATTTATGGGAAGATTAGTTGAAAGAGCTAAAAAAATAAAAGTTGGTAAAGGTACTGACGTCGATGTTGAGATGGGCCCAGTAATTTCTAAGGAACATATGAATAAAATATTAGGTTACATTGAAATAGGTAAAACTGAAGGTGCTAAACTTATTTGTGGTGGTAACAGAATATTAACGGATGAACTTAAGGATGGTTATTTTGTGCAGCCAACAATATTTGCAGACACTACACCTGATATGAGAATTGTTAAAGAAGAAATATTTGGGCCAGTTTTAGTAGTTCAAAAGTTTACTGATGAAGCTGATGCAATTCATCTTGCAAATGATTCAATATATGGTCTTGCTGGTGCCGTGTTTACAAATGATATATCTAAGGCTCATAGAGTTATACGAAAATTGAGAGCAGGTATTACTTGGATCAATGCTTATCAACCTACTTATAATGAAGCTCCTTGGGGTGGATATAAACAGAGCGGTATAGGACGAGAGCTGGGTACTTTTGGATATGAAGAATATACAGAATTAAAACAAATAAATATAAATTTAGATGTTAAACCAGTAGGATGGTTTAGTGATTAAAAAGCACAATGCACTTAAAAATGAATAAGGGGGGGCAAACAATTGAAAATCAAAAATATTAAATCTTTAGTACTTTTAACACTCACAACTATTATTGCTGGAACAACGCTTACTGGATGTGGTGGAGGTTCAACTAGTGCAAGTTCTGGTAGTTATTCAAACGGAACAGTAAATATCTTTAACTGGTCAGAATACATTCCCGATACAACAATAAAAGCTTTTGAAACCAAATACCACATAAAAGTTAATTACACAACTTATGCTTCAAACGAAGAAATGCTTGCTAAAGTTCAAGCAAGTAAAGGTCAATATGACTTAGCTGTTGCTAGTGATTATATGGTTGATAGTATGAAAAAACAAAATTTATTAGAAACAGTTGATATGGCTAACGTATCCAATTTTAAAAATATAGGAAGCAAATTTAAAAATTTAGCTTTTGATCTTGGTAATAAATACAGTGTTCCATATACATGGGGAGACGCTGTAATAGTTGTAAACACAAAGAAATTTAAAGGGGATATTACAAGCTATAGTGACCTGTGGAACAGTAAATTTAAAAGTTCTATGGTTGTACTTGATGATGAAAGAGCTCTTATTGGTATTGCACTTAAAAAGCTTGGTTATTCTATGAATGAGACTGATCCTACTAAACTTGCGCAAGCTCAAGCAGAACTTATAAAACTAAAGCCAAACATCACGGCATTTGACAGTGATAGTCCTAAAACTAAGCTTATAAATGGCGATGCATCAGTTGGTTATGTTTGGTCAGCGGAGGCATATCTAGCTGAAAAACAGAACAAAGATCTAAAAACATTCGTTCCGAAAGAGGGAGTCTATTTATGGCAGGATAATTTTGTGATTCCGAATGGTGCAAAGAATAAAAAGAATGCAGAATTGTTCATAAACTATATCTTGGATGCAAATGTAGATGCAGCTATTGCTAAGTCTTTCCCATATTCAAGTCCTAACGAAGCTGCTTATAACTATATAGATAAAAGTATATTAAATAATACAACTGCTTACCCAACTAATGGGGTTATTAAAAATGGGGAACATTTGAAAGATGTTGGAAATTCACTTAAAATTTTTGACCAGGTTTGGACAGAATTCAAGCAATCAAATTAATAAAAAATACACATGTAATATAAATGAAGGAAAAGGAGTGTATAAAATATATGATTCAACTTGTAGCGATAAATAAGAGTTTTAAAGAGCATAAGGTGGTAAATGATATTAGTATAGTTATAAACAAAGGAGAATTTTTAACACTCCTTGGACCTAGTGGATGTGGTAAAACTACAACATTAAGGATGATTGCTGGTTTTGAGGAACCAACTTCTGGTGAGATATTACTCGATGGCATGGATGTTTCAACAAAGAACCCCTATGAAAGAAACGTAAATACCGTATTTCAGAGTTATGCACTTTTCCCAAATATGGATGTTTATAATAATATTGCTTTTGGATTAAAGATAAAAAAATCATCTAAAGAAGTTATTAAAGAAAAAGTAACAAAAGTGTTAGCCCTTGTACAACTTGAAGATTTTGGGGATAGATACCCTTCCCAATTAAGTGGCGGTCAAAAACAAAGAATTGCTATTGCAAGGGCAATAGTAAATAGCCCTAAAGTACTTCTTCTTGATGAACCCTTAGGTGCTTTAGATTTAAAACTCAGAAAACAAATGCAATTTGAATTAAAACACTTACAGAAAAAACTTGGAATAACATTTATATATGTAACCCATGATCAAGAAGAGGCACTCACAATGTCTGATAGAATTGCTGTTATGAATGAAGGTAAGATAGAACAAGTTGGTACACCAAATGAAATTTATAATAAACCTAAAACAAAATTTGTAGCAGATTTTATAGGAGAAACTAATCTATTTGAAGGAGTAATAGAGACTCATTCTGGTAATAAGCTTTCAGTGCTATTAGATAGTGATGAAAAAATTAATGTTATTGATGGAACATTAGATAAATTAAAACAAGGAGATAGTATATATATTACAATAAGGCCAGAAAGAATGAAATTAAGTCATAGCAAGGTGGAATCAAAAAATATGCTGAAAGGAATTGTTAAGGAGAGAATATTCATAGGGTCTATTAATAAAACAGTCATTAAATTAAGTAATGAAAAAGAAGTAATAATTAACGAACCAGCAATTGACACACTAAAATTTCAAGGTGAGGGTGATGAAGTTTACGTTAGCTGGGAATATGAAGATGGTGTGGTGATAAATTAATGAAAAAGACAAAAAAGTCAAAAAATCAAAAACAAACTTCATCTATAGTAACAACAATATCTCCAGTTTTGTTATGGATGATTATATTGGTAGCAATACCATTGGTTATAGTATTTATTATGGGATTCTTAACAAGAGGTATTTATGGTCAAGTAGAGTATATCTTTACGTTTCAAAATTATGCTGATTTGCTTAAACCTATGTATGTGCAAATTTTTGTTTACTCTTTATGGATTTCTCTTATTACAACATTAATATGCCTAGTTTTAGCTTACCCTTTTGCCTATTTTATTGCAAATGTTAAAGCCAAGTATAAGGTATTATTGTTTATGCTAATAATTATACCTTTTTGGACAAACTCTTTAGTTAGGACATATGCTTGGATGATTATTTTAGGGACAAACGGCATTATTAATTCTTACTTACTGCAATTTGGGGTTATAAAGGAGCCTTTAAAATTATTATACACAAATGGTGCAGTAATATTAGGTTTAGTATATACATTGTTTCCATTTATGGTATTACCACTTTATGCATCCATAGAAGGACTTGACAAGTCATATGTAGAAGCTGCAAGTGATCTCGGAGCTTCACCACTTCAAGCGTTTTTAAGAGTAACATTGCCACTAACAATGTCTGGGGTAGCAGCGGGTTCAGTGTTAGTATTTATACCATCGCTTGGATTATTCTTTATACCTGATTTATTAGGTGGAAGTAAGACAATGTTAATTTCAAATCTAATTCAAAATCAATTTCTTACAGCAAGAAACTGGCCTTTTGGATCAGCAGTTTCAATTTTACTTATTATAATTACAATAATATTTATTATTTTATACTTTAACAAGTCTAGAAACAAGGGTTTGGAGGTGATGTAGTTGAAAAAGAACAAGGTATCAAAAACACTATTTTCAACTTATTCATTTTTGATATATGCAATATTGTATGCGCCTATAATAATTCTGGTAATATACTCCTTTAATAGTTCCAAACTCAATGCCACATGGCAGGGATTCACATTGAATTGGTATTCCGTACTTGCAAATGATGACAATGTACTTAGTGCATTAAAAAACAGTTTACTAGTTGCTGGAATAAGTGCATTAATATCTACTATTGTAGGTACTTTGGCTGCAGTAGGAATGTACAGATATAAATTTAAAGGAAAAACAGTTTTAGATGCATTATTGTATGTACCAATTGTAATACCTGAAATAGTAATGGGAATTTCTTTATTAGTATTTTTTTCACAAATGCAAATTTCATTAGGACTAGTTACTCTAGTGCTGGCACACGTAACTTTTAGTGTTTCGTACGTTGTAATTGTAGTAAGAGCAAGAATGACTGGTTTTGACAAATCATTAGAAGAGGCAGCAATGGATTTAGGAGCAAATCAGTTACAAACTTTCATAAAAGTTACTTTGCCAATAATCTTACCAGGCGTAATTGCAGGTGCACTTATGGCGCTTACTTTATCACTAGATGATGTCATTATAAGTTTCTTCGTTTCCGGCGCAGCTTGTGAGACATTACCGCTTAAAATTTATTCTATGGTTAGAATGGGTGTAACCCCAGAAATTAACGCATTATCAACAATAATGTTATTAGCTACATTGAGCATAGCTCTTGTATCCGAAATAATTCAATTAAAATTCAGTAAAAAATAAGGAGTGGATTGTATGAGTATGGTAGAGGCCAAGCATATTTATGAAAAAAATGATTTAAGCAAAAGTAGCATTTTAAAGGAAGGAAAAAATGATTCAGTACTTAATTATTCTTACAAAGTATTAGATTTTATAGCTAAAAATAAATTGGAAGTAAATGATGTGGATTGGATTGTAAAAGAAACAATAGGTAATATTGAAAGTTATGTTAATCCTGGTTTCTTACAGTACAGAAAAAGTGTTACAAAGGGTGGGCAATATGCAGCAGTTGAGTGGAAAGATGCAGGTTTAAACAGTTTTCTTGACGTAACCGGAAAGGAATATATCGATTGTCTTGGCGGTTTTGGAATTTACAATGTTGGTCATAGAAATCCAAAAGTATTAAAGGCTGTTACTGATCAACTTAAGCACCAAGCGCAGCATAGTCAAGATTTATTAGATCCATTAAGAGGTTGTTTAGCAAAAATGCTTGAAGGTATAACCCCTGGAAAACTTAAATACTCGTTTTTTGGTAACAGTGGAACAGAAGCGGTTGAAGCAGCAATTAAGCTTGCAAAACTTCATCAGAATAAAAAAGGAAAGCACCATTTTATTGCTACAGTTGGCGCTTTTCATGGTAAAAGCTTAGGTGCCCTATCTGCCACAGCGAAAGGAATATTTAGAAAACCCTTTATGCCATTGGTTTCAGGATTTAAGCATGTTGCATTTGGAGATATAGACATGATGTATAAAACTGTAAAAGCGTCTAATATGGTTGGAGAAGATATTGCTGGAATATTGGTTGAGCCAATTCAAGGTGAGGGTGGCGTTATTATACCTCCTAAAGAATATTTTGCAAAAGTTAAAGAGATATGTAAACAATTCGATATCCTGTTAATAGCAGACGAAGTTCAAACTGGTATGGGTCGTACAGGAAAAATGTTTTGTATGGAACACTACGGAGTTGAACCAGATATAATGTGTCTTGCTAAAGCTTTAGGTGGTGGGATAATGCCTATAGGTGCAACTATAGCTACAGAAGAGGTATTTCAGGACTTTTTCCCTAATCCTTTTATTCATACTACTACTTTTGGAGGTAATCCATTATCTTGTGCAGCCGCAATAGCAACAATAAGTGTGTTGTTAGAAGATAAAATACCTGAAAGGGCAGCTAGAGTAGGAGAATATTTCATTAATGAATTAAAAAAAGTAACCTGTAAATATAAGCACTTAGTGAAAGACACTAGAGGTATGGGTTTAATGATTGCACTTGAATTTACTAATGATGAATTAGGTTATAAAGTATCAAAAGGTTTATTTGATAGTGGGGTACTTGTTGCAGGTACTTTAATTAATGCAAGAACAATAAGAATCGAACCGCCACTAACTATAGAAATAAAGCAATGTGACTATGTATGTAAAGCACTGGATGAAACTTTAAGTAGATTAACATTAATATAATAAAAGTACCCCAAGGTGTAAACTGCACGCAATTGAATGGACAAACTAAAAAAGAGTTGTCCACTTAATTGGGCCCAGTTCACTTGAAAGAGTATATAACATCAGTGTAAAGCATTGATATATCTAGGGTTTAATCACTGAATGATAAAGCTCTTATTTTTTTGCTCGAAACAAGTTAGTACCGATATACCGAAGAATTTTTTGAATATTTTACAAAAGATTTATTGGAAAAGTGAGGTTAAAGTAATGAAAGAATTAAAAAAGAATACAATTAAGGGAGAAGCGATTTTATTAGTTGTAGCCGTATTGTGGGGTAGTTGTTTCATTTTTCAAAAGAAAGGAATGGATTATATTGGACCTTATACGCTCGGAGCTTTTCGCTTTGTTATTGGAGGATTGGCATTGTTTCCAGTGATTATGCTGTTTTCGAAACTCAATAAAACAAGTGCGGCTGTTGCAAAAATTGCAAAATACAAACGAGATACATTGTGGAGAGGTGGAATACTATGTGGTGTTGCACTATTCTTTGGGGCAACTTTCCAACAAGTTGGGTTGGTGTATACAACTGCAGGTAAGGCAGCTTTTCTTACTTCGATGGAAATTGTTATTGTTGAAATCATTGTATTTTTTATCGTAAAAAAGTTATGCCTAAATTCAATAATAGGTGCTGCGTTGTCAATGGTAGGAATGTATCTGATTTGTATCAAAAATGGATTTTCTATGCAATTTGGAGATGCATTAGAACTGATTGGGGCAATATTTTGGGGAGTACAGATATTACTAGTTGATAAATATGCCAAACTGGTAGATTGTATGAAGCTCTCATTAATTCAGTTTATAATCGCCGGATGTTTGTCAACAATATGTATGTTTATATTCGAGAAACCAGACATAGCCAATATTTATTCATGTGCAATTCCAATTCTTTATTTAGCAATTATCGAAGTTTCCATTTGCTATACATTACAAATAATAGGTCAAAAGTATGTTCCTCCAGTTATAGCAGCTGTTACATTGAGCTTAGAATCTGTTTTTGCAGTGATTTTTGGGTCAATTATCTTAAATGAAGTTTTAACAGGCCGGGAAGTTTTAGGCATGATTATTATGTTAATTTCTTTCATTATAATTCAGATTCCAGTGAATAACGTAAAGACTTGTAGAACAAAATCTCCCTTCGGTCGAGTATTAAAGTGATGCTTCATTAAAAGTGTAGCATCACCTCTTAATTATCATATCTGAACCACATTCTATACATAAAACAATAGGACTGCCACTTTTCTTGTCAAATTCTTAAGAATGTTATCTATAGCGGTTTCCGCAAACTGTCTCCGATATAAAAAAAGAGCCTATAGCAATTAGACTCTTTGGGGGCGAAAATATATTACAATTATGTTCTGACGGTGGTACATTTCCATTGGATACTTTGCCTAAATTCTTTCAGAGCATAAGTCATCTATTACCATTTACCTATTCCGCACAAGCAACAAGAGAGTTATTATTTGCTCAAAACATTAATAGAGTTTTACTAGTAAAAGATTTCGGAATACTTTTAATGTTTACTTTAGTATCACTAGCTATAGCTTTAGTATTCGTTAACAAAGGTGAAAAAATAAATAAACAGATAGATGAAGCGTTAGATATCTAAGCTACATAAAATGATATTTAAAGTTATAAAAACTATATAACATTATACAAATGCGTCTTTGACACTATAGCATAAATTTTAAAACATTTTTATTTTATTGTATTATTTTTTACTAAAATAATCACTACGCTATTTCCTGAACCGCTTACCAACAATATGCCTTTTTTTAAACTATTAATAACTTTTTTATAACCGAAATATTTCCTATAGTAGTTAGAATTATCCCAATAAGTATAAAGCTCCATGATATAGTTGTGAATATAAAAGATGGATTTATGAAACTAATGAACAGTACGTTTCGACCACTATTAATTTTAATGATACCTTGTAACCCATTAAGTTGAGAAATTATTTTTGTTATATCATTTGGTCCACATTCACTTTAATTGTATATGATGCTGATAGGGGAGTATTATTTTCAAAAGTAATATCAGTTACAACATTTGACGCTTGTATTTTTTTATATATATTTTGCTGATCAGTAATTTTTATATCATCTTTTAAAGTCACCCGCAATTCATATTGGGGATATATACCAATAATCCCCATTTTAAGATTCAATATAAATAGCACAAATAGTCCTAAAATAAATAACGTTGACATTATTGAAGCGATGGAGGCAATGCTAGTAGTAGCATTGTTTATAAGATTATTTAAAGCATCTTTTAATAATAAATTTAAGGCACTAATCTTCATAATTATAACTACTCCTTTCTTTATCTCTTTTTAATATTCCAATTTGGGTAAATTATACTATAATTAACCAAAATTATAAAACAACAGTTGGATACACTTATAGTTTAATCATGTTAAAATTGATATTATTCAGGCCAGTTATACAGAATATCTATTGTGTTAAACTCAACCACTAATAACCCATATATAATAATGTGGGTATTTTTGCTCATCCCCCCGAAAAAGGGGTTGTAAGCCCTAACCCCGTAATTTTCAATTTTGGTTTGAAATTGTAAATTTACTATAATATAACTTAAATAATAGATTTTATATAAACTTTCCCATAAATGATGGTTGAACCTTCTATATTAAGACCTTTCAACCCTGTATTTTGAGAAATATTATAAGGATTTTACAATATATTCAAATTTCAAAAAATGCGGGGTTTTGGGCTTAGAACCCCATTAAAGAAATGTTAGATTACTACGATATATATGAGGTGGGTGGTAATAAATATAAAATTTAATTTATAGGGGGATATAATGTTAAATGAAATTTTAAAAGCTTTTGTTAGAAGTGGAACTAATCATTTAATTCGGGAAAAGTTTCAACAACAAGACGAAACTCCTATTGATGTATTCCAAATAATATCAGTTTCAATTATATGTGTAGGAATTTTCTTTTTTATTCGGTGGATTCTGTTTACTGCATAAAAACAAAGATGTTTGCGTTTGTATAAACATAAGTCTAATAATATATATAGTTCCTATTATACTTCTAATTATTTGTATTATTTAACACAATAAACACAATTAGAAATAGTCTATATAGCTACACAAGTTGTTACGCGAATAGCTACAATATTTTCTAATGATAAGTACATTAAACGTGGCTATATAAGCCGATATAATACTATACAAGTAATATTCAGCGATAACATTCGCGATATATAAATGTTATCGCTGAATATTAAAATAAATGATGGTATAATTATATTCCTTATGATAATGGTTTATATAATTATATTGACATAAATGACCTTATAAGCAAAATTAGGAGGTACAGCAGTTTAAAGGGGAAAATGAAATGAAAAAACTATTTAAATTAACAAACATAACCAAGGTTCTAATTTGTGCTTTTTTATTCGTTATAACAATTACACCTAACAATGTTTTTGCAGTTACTAATACTAAAAAAGTAAGTGTTATAGGTAGATATCTTGAGGAGGCAAAAAATAATAAAGATTTCTGTATAGATTTTGCAGTGACACCATATGTTTTTCGCCATAGCAAAGCTATGCACCTTCTTCAAGCAGGAGTAAACCTTATTTATATTAGAGATTTCCTTGGACACTCAAATATTGGTACAACAGAAATTTATGCTAGGGCTGATACTGAAATGAAACGAAAAGCACTTGAACAATCTTATATTGAATTGACAACTGAAGATTTACCTAAATGGAAAAATGACGGAGATTTAATGAAATGGTTAAAAAATCTTTGTAAATAAGTCAATATATTATGGTGAGTGTTTTAAGTTAGAATCCTTCTAATACAAGGCTTCAGCTAATAACTCACCATAATTAAACACTCCACATAATGACGATTATGGTGAGCTCACCATAACCGACATAGCTTTGCAACTCACCTATTGGATGCTGGTACTGATATCTGCTACATTCAGAGACTTTTAGGACATACCCGAATTACTACTACCACTATCTATTTACATCTTAGAAGGATGGATTTACTT
>Ga0209430_1002142_pt1 | contig 13157 bp, 5 predicted proteins | sample BarGraIncub1133A_FD_184504 | JGI IMG/M metagenome (GOLD analysis project Ga0209430, IMG submission 184504) | Arctic peat soil microbial communities from Barrow, Alaska - Barrow Graham LP Incubations 11-33A (SPAdes) (version 2) | ecosystem: Environmental > Terrestrial > Soil > Wetlands > Peat... | reverse complement strand
TGCCTTGTGCTGTTGCATTCGATTCAGTCGGCTGTTCTTCACCCATACCAACTGCAAGTATATCTTTGGAGTGGATGCCTTTGAACAACAAATAATCCTTGACGGCAAGTGCGCGTGATTCGGATAACCGTTGATTATATGCGTTTGAGCCGACACTATCCGTATGACCGATAACTCTGAGTTTGTTCCAATAGGCATTATTGATCAAAATGCTTGCAACCTGATCCAAGATCTGGGTTGATGCCGGTGTCAGTTCGTTCGAGGCGGTTCTGAATTCAATATTATCGAAGGAAACGCTGACCCTGCCTTCTTTTTGTTTATCAAGTAGTCTAATGTCGGCTTCCATCTTCTGCAATTTTAGTTGAAGTGCCGAATTCTGGCTGGATAGGTTATCCTGAATGACTGTCTTCTTGGCATTTTCTTCCATGTTGTCGACCTTCTGTTTCAGGTTTGCATTTTGAGCGGCCAAGGCATTCCTATCATTTGCATTTTGAACGGCCAAGGCATTCTGGGCGGATGCATTAGCTGCATCTTGCTGCATTCTCTGCACCTTTCGCTGTAGTTCTGCATTTTCTTTTTCAGTGGCGCTAAGTCGGTCCAGTGTAACCTGGGTGTCACCTTTGACAACGGTTGTGTTGTTGACGATAACCGGTGCAGGTCTGGGTGAATATTCGCAAAGGCTGATGTTTCGGGCATGTTTAAGCACACTGTTGGCAAATTTATATCGTAGGCCCACAGTTGCCATTAAAGCATTGTTATTGCGGTTGGATGAAGCTCCACCCATATCAACGGCATCATATTGATGGTATTGACCCTCAAAACAAATGTTGAATGCATCGCTAATCGTAAATTCAGCATTCAGACCTAATTTGGCAACTGCTATCGGTTTGTTGTTGGCAACAATGTTCCCAAAGTTCATGTCTGACGTGTAAATTGCAACACCACCACCTACATCTCCATAAACGTTGAAGTTTTTCCAGAATCCTGTTCTAAAGGGTGCCATAGCATTGCTCAGATTGACGGAACCATAAGCGATGATATCGTTTGAGGTACCTTTTATGTGACCTCCTCCATTCATATAGACGTAAGGTCTTGTGAAATCACTGAACATGTATTCCAAACCAAATCCATACAACGGATTGATGGTGTAATCGATATTACCACCGACTCCAAGGTTGAATTTGTCATAAAGCGTAGGTGCGGGCGGTGACATCGTAAAATAATTGACACCGGCCTTTATGCCGAAAGAGAAATGCGAAACATCAATGTGTCCGCAAACGTCAGGTACTGGAGTCACCGTCTCAACCGTTTCGGTTGTCTGGGTTGTTTTGGTGGTTTCAACTGTTTGAAGGTCTTGTGCTGTAGCACCGGTAACAGTACCAGCCAGGCATAAGGAGAGCAATAAAAGATGTTTCATAGAAAATAATTATTATGTGAATGAATTTTTAAGGTCAACGTTCAAAAGTACTATGGTCAGGCAATGAATACTTTATACAATTTGTTGAAAGAGTTGCATGATTCACACATTGCTAACCCATTTCTATTTCCAATTTCGGATTTCCGGCTGCTAAAGAAGTATGTATTTTGTAATTCTTTGCTGAAATTGTGTAAAGAATTTTTTGCTGATACAAGTACTTTTATTTTTTCCCTGTATAGGTAACGTTCATGAAAAGGAAAACCTTGCTGTTTTGTATACTATCAGTGATTGGGTTGGTTTTAATCCTAAAACTTTCCACGACGCTACTTGTCGAACCTTGGTTGGAGAAACGACTGGAAACTCTTTTCAACGAGAAAAGTGAGAAGTACCAGATAAAGGCCGGTCACATCCATCTGCGGTTCCTATTATCTGAGATTAAGCTGGATAGTATCCTTCTGATCAACAAAGTTGAGAATGACAGAAAATTGTCCGGTAGGGTCACTGCTATCAGGATTCAAGGGATTAACGTGTTCAGCTTATTGTTCCAAAAGAAAATTGCAATCAGGAAACTGAGCGTTTCAGAAATCAGCATTTTCGGACAACTACCGCATTCGGAAAAAAAGGCTACGCCTTCGATTATGCCCATGAATCTACGAATAGGACGAATCGTTTTGAAGAAAATTGATTTCGGACTTGAAGAACCTGCACTTAAAAAAGCATATAACCTGCAATCTGGTGCACTGATCATGTACGATCTTAAAATCGAGAAACGCGATACCCTGTCCATCCGTCTTTTAAAAAGAATTGATTTCAAAGCAGATGGATTTCAGACCCTGTCCAAAGACAGCATGTACACCTATAAATTAAAGGGAGTCGATTACAAGTGTAAACCTGGTCAATTAGCTGTCAAGGAAGTAGTGATCCATCCGAACTATTCAAAAAAACGTTTTGCCGAACTTCATCAATTTGCGACGGATCGCATGGACGGTCGCTTCTCAAACATTGTTGCAGGTGGGTTTTCAGTGGAAGACTTTTTTAAATCGAATCGGTTGGGCAGCTCCGGCATTGAGATTGACAGCTTGAACCTGATTGTATTCCGTGATAATAGAAAAGAAAAGCGGCATGTCGTAAAACCTGTATTTCAGGAGATGATTTACCTCTGCCCCGTTTCCCTTAACCTAGACTCCATCCATGTAAAAAACGGAGATATCACCTACGTTGAACGTGTCCCGCAGGCAAATCATGAAGGCTTCATCTGCTTCAATCAAATTCATGCCACGCTTTACAACGTAACCAATGACAAGATTTATAAAAGAAGGAATGCTTCGCTGATACTTAAGGGCGATGCACTTTTAATGGGGAAGGGGAGGTTTAACGTTTTACTGGATGCAAAACTCTATGACCGGTTAAATACCTTTACGGTGAAGGCCATTCTTGCTCACATGCCTGTGAGCAGCCTGAATCCGTTGCTCAGCAACAATGTTTTTATAAAGGCAACTTCAGGGGAAATTGAAAGCATGAATTTTTTCTTTAGGGCGAATGACCTAAAATCCAAGGGGAGCATGACCCTCCTTTATCATGATTTGAAGATTGCTGTACTTAATAAGGAAACAGACAAGAGCAACGCCCTAAAGGAACGGTTTCTATCGATGGTTTTGAATTTCAAGGTTTTTAATTCAAACCCCTTGCCTGGCAAAGAAGTACGTATAGGTAAAATTGAATATGACAGAAATCCTGAAAAGTTTCTATTCAGTTATTGCGTCAAATCCATAGTGTCAGGTATTCAAACCAGCATTCTCTAGAATATCTCCGTATTTGAAGGCATCTGAAATATCCAAAACGGACAAAAGACAATTTTGTTCATCTTCAATGACAATACCCTCCAAGTATACTGGGCAAAGCCGTTGTTTGTCGTATCCAAGCCAGAGCTTACAGCTTTCCTTGGCATTGCTTTTAAAAACCTGCCAGAAGAATTCATGAAAGACGGGTAAGGATTCTTCTGAAACAAATAATTTAAAATTACTGTGAATCAGGCTGAAACGTTTATCACCCAGAATTTCTGCACCGGTGAAGTTCAAATCCAATATGCTGCCTTCCTTATCTACTGTGAAATAACCCAATGGGGCAAAATCGTATAGCAAGGTGAATTTTCGAAGCGCTGTTTCTGCAATTTCATTGGCACGACGCAACTCTTCATTCTGCATTTCCAATTCGATCTGATGAACCTGCAATTCGTGAAGCAGTCTCTTAATATCGGTTTCCTGTTTTGGAATGACTGTTGTTTTACTTTTTTCAACCAGTTTCTCTTCAGCTTTATGGCGCAGTAATTCAGCGTCCGTTAATTCAAGTTCTTCTTTTTTCATGGCTTGATGGTGTAATGAGTCAGCAAAAACATTCCTTCGGACTCCTGTTTGTTGTTGAAAACGATCTTTACAGACCATTCTACTTCAGAGGTTTGACCATTGGCAGTGATCACGTTCATTTTATAATTGGAAAGATGCCCCTTCTTTAACAGAGCGGTCAATTCCTTTTCTGTTTTTAGGCGTATTTGTTCAGGAATAAACTGGCTGACAAATGAATGGTCCAGTACATCCGTCGCTGTTTTTCCAAAATAATGTTCAGCAATGGGATTGAATTCCATTATTTTCAATTCGGAAGACAGGCGGATGATGATGTCGGACGATGCACTCAAAAGCAATTTATGTATCTGTTCTGTCTCGTGCAGCTTAATTTCAACCTGCTTGATGTCGGTATGGTTAATAAAGGTGATGACCAATCCGTCGATTCTATCATCGTACGTACGATAGGGCATGACCCGAATGGAGAACCAGCGGCCATCTTTGGAAGGTATCTGCTTTTCGGTCAAAACGAGGGAACGCAAGACTTCAATGGCATCAGCAGCCAGTTCGGGGTAAATTAGGTCCGTCACTAGGTCGGTAAACGGCCTACCTACATCACCCTTGATTAGTTTGAAAATCTTGGTGGCTTCATTGGTGAACCTGCGGATGTTCAGATTCTTGTCCAAAAACAAGGTGGCGATGTCGGTGCTGTTCAGCAGATTCTTCATATCGTTGTTCACCCTGGAGGACTCATCCACTTTCGATTGTAATTCGGCGTTCAAGGTTTGCAGTTCTTCGTTCATGCTCTGCATTTCCTCCTTTGAAGTGGTGAGCTCTTCGTTGGTCGATTGCAACTCTTCATTGGTGGACTGTAATTCCTCATTGGTGGATTTCAGCTCTTCCTGCGAAGTCTGCATTTCTTCGAGCATGCTTTGCTGCTGTTCACGTGCCATTCTCAGCTCGAATTCCATTCGGGACTGATCGGTATTGTCCGATTTCCCCCCCCCCTTTTCTTTCGGCAAGGAATGATTTGGCATCAAAGGTACTTCCGTAAATATGATCATGATCATTCCAGACAAGGGTTGAGGCTTGTCAATCCGTTGAATGGTCACATTGATGATGTTGGACCCCTCGTTGGTTTCAACCTTGACATGATGCATCAGAACGGGATCATTCGACTTCAGGGCTTTCCGGAAAGCGATGGGAAAGTCGTTGCGCAAACCTTCCCGCAACATGGCGAAAATATTCAGATTTGCTTTGCCGACGGAGGGCTCCAGATATTTCCCAGTACGTCCGCTGATGTACAGGATGTCCCCGTTTTCGTTGACCAGAACCCCTGGAGGTGAAAAAGACTGCAGAAGCAGCTGATCTGCCAATGTCTGCAGGTTCTGAGTGGATTTGGCAGGTACGAGTTTTTCCATAGGAACGGGTTGGGTTTTGGAGAAGGAGGAAGGGAAATCATACAACTCCGGTAACAAACTGGTAGAGGAGCGTTTATATATTTTCAACTTGGAATCGATTGGAACGAACAAGGAAGCTTGTGAACCCAGTGTTTCGGCACTTCCAAGGATTAGAATTCCAGTTGAATTGATGCTGTAGTAAAATAACGAAATCAAACTTTTCTGCAACTCGGTATCCAGATAGATCATCAGATTCCTGCACGAAAGCAGATGAATTTTGCTGAAAGGTGGATGCATGATGATGTTGTGCTGAGCAAACACGATCATTTCCCTAATTTCCGTATTGATGCGATAACCCGTATCGATGGAATTGAAGAACCGATTCAGCCGGTGAGGGGAGACCTCCGATTTTATAGTTGTTGAGAATAAGCCTTTTCGGGCGATGTCGATGGCATCATGATCCAAATCGGTGGCAAAAATTTGCAACGTAATATTCCCGTGAGGATTCAGTTTCTCCACGACTTCTTTAAATACAATGGCTAAGGAGTATGCCTCTTCACCAGTGGAACATCCTGGAATCCAAGCACGTAGAACAGTGCCATCCGATTGTTTGGTTATCAAGGCAGGTAGAATCGTGTCTTTTAACTTTTCCCAAACAGCAGTGTCGCGAAAGAAATTGGTGACTCCAATCAGCAATTCTTTAAAAAGAATGTCGATTTCCTTTGGATTCTCCTGCAGAAATTGGGCGTAGGAATGAATTTTTTCAATTTTGTAAACATGCATCCGCCTTTCAATCCGGCGATAAATCGTATTCCGTTTGTAAAACGAAAAGTCATTTCCGGTACGTTGACGAAGTAAAATCAGGATTTTTTCAAGGGCACTTTGAATTTGATGATCTGCGTCCTGATTGGTAGGGACAGGCACTATATGCTTGAGAAGGGAGAGCAGTTTGACCGGTAACTCCGCTGCTGGTGCTACGATGTCTACAGCCACCGTATCGATGGCGTTTCGGGGCATACTGTCGAATTTTGCAGTGCTGGGGTCCTGAACCAAAACGATGCCGTTTCGCTCTTTGATGTTCCGCACACCTTCACTGCCGTCTGAACCCATTCCAGAGAGTATGACCCCGATGGCGTTTTCCTGCTGGTCTTCGGCCAACGAAGTCAGAAAATAATTGATAGGCAGGCGCATGCCTCGTTCCTCAATGGGGTCAAAGAGATGAAGCACTCCATGAAGTATAGACATGCTTTTGTTTGGAGGGATCACATACAGGCAGTCCGGTTTAACCGTCGTGCGGTCTTTTACCTGAAAAACGTTCATTTTGGTGACGCGTTGCAACAATTCGGGCAAAATCCCTTTTTGAGTCGGATCCAAATGCTGTATGACCACAAAAGCCAGCCCGGTTTTTTCAGGCAAATGACCGAAGAAAAGCTCAAAAGCCTCCAAGCCACCGGCAGAGGCACCGATGCCTACAATGGGGAACTGTAGGTTATGATGTGCAACGTTTTCTTTGGAAGAGACCAACACTTTCGTATTCAGAGAAGACATGAGCTTTATTAAAAGAGATAGTCTTACAAATTAAGTCAAAATAAACCGTAATCCGCGAAAAGGGGACAATAACTCTTACGCCGGCTTTCTGATCGGAACGATAAACAAGGGAATGGTGCTGTGCCTCAAAACTTTTTCAGTAATGCTGCCCAAAAGTACGTTTTCCAACCATTTCCGACTGTGTGAGCCAATAACAATAACATCCGCATGGATCTTTTTGGCTATTTTCAAAATGGTTTCAGCAGAATCACCATCTCCAACAATTGTTTCGATGGTTTCATCACCAAGGTTCAGTTTGAATTTTTCCAGATACTCCAAGGTCGCTTTTTTAAGGCCTTCCGTATCTTCGTTGATCAATGGATTCAGCATGGTAAAACCTGTGAAGCCAGTAATGGGTGAATACTCGGTATTTGAATAATAGACTGGATCAGCAATGACGTGCATCAATGTGACGGTTGCTCCCATGGAACTGGCCAATGTGAATCCTGCATCGGCTACTTTTTTAGCGCTTTTGTCGTAATCCAGCGCAATAAGGACTTTTCTGTAGTTGTTCATTTCGTGTTTTTTATTTGGAGCAAAGTAGGGGGAAATGGACTTTTTGATGTTACATTCTTCTACTAAAAGTTTACATAATTCCTAGCTTTTACGATTGTTCAAAAGGGATACCCGATGGCGACGTTAAGTATCAGGTTTTCTCGTCTCCAGGAGGAGCTCGTAAAATCTGTCTGGTTCATCACCCATTTGTTGGAATTTGTGAGCCATGGTTTGCGAAGTGGGGTAGCCAGGTCAAAGCGCAGAATGAAGAAGGAAACATCCATACGCAGGCCGAAACCGGCACCGACAGCCAGTTCATCCATAAAAGTAGAGAAGGAGAAGGGCTTAATGGAAAGGGCATCGTTGGATTTGATAAGCCAACAATTTCCGGCATCCAGGAAAAAGGCACCTTTCAGGAATTTGTAAATTGTGAACCTGTATTCGGCATTGGCTTCCAGCTTGATGTCACCACCCAACTGCAGAAAGCTTTCCGTACTATCATTTTGATGGTAGGTACCCGGACCTAACGAATTGATGGCGAATGCACGGACGCTGTTTGGCCCTCCACTGAAGAATTGTTTCGAATAGGGCATGACGGACGAGTTCCCATAGGGTACGCCTGCTCCGGCAAACAATCTCAACACCAACTTGTTCTTGTCCGCAAACGTATAATACAAACGGCCATCAATGCTCAATTTGGAAAATTGTGCATAGGTTGAACCCAAAATAGTTGTGGATTTGCCGTTTACCAAGGAGAATAAATTGCCGGCGGTTTCTGCCGCTAAGCGGATATAATGCTGCATCTTTCGCATGGAGCCCGGTTGGTCATCGAAGGTAAAGGAAAAACTTCCACCAGCGATGAATTGCTCTTCATAGCTTTTTTGCAGGAAGGGGTTGGCTTCCAAAAGGTCGGTGAAAGTTTGGGATTGGTTGGCCAACGATGTATACGAGACCTGTATGGGATTCAATTCAAGTTCTTGGGATTTTGCCGGTTTCCATTGGTAACCTGCCAAGATCTGAAACGTACGCATGTCAAAGTAATTGACTCTTTTCAAGTAATTGTAAGACAGCGAGAAATGTGTTTTGAACGCATTTGCATTTTCGAATTTTGGCAATCTGAACGGGAGCAGCAAGCCCGGAAGAGTCAAATCCAGTTGTGGTGCATACGCGTAGGAGAACAGATTGGCCTGGCCCCATTGTGCTTCGTAGGAGCCTGAAAGGTTGAACTTGATGAGTTCAGCGTACCGAAACCTATTTCTGCTCAGCAAGCTCAATTGGAGCCGTGGGCCTGTATAGCCGTTCGATTTGGACACCACATCGATTTCTGCACTGAATGTGTATTTTGGGAACGGCGTCATCAGAATGGTCGCATTCAGTTCTCCTGAGTCTTTCCGCTCAAAATCCTCGAACTTGACCCGTACGAATTTGTAATTGCCTAGTGACATCAGGCCGTTGAGCGTGCGTTCATGGTTTTTTCTGGAATAGATGTCGCCTTTTTTCAGGTAAACGGATTTCAGCAAAACCTTTGGACGGACTTGTTGGTTGGTTTTTTGACCAAGAAAGACATAGTTATCAACATTCATCGTGTCTTTGGTCTGAATAATCGTATCGGAGTTCAGTGAGTAATCCTGATCGATAACAACTTCTCTAATGCGATACGGCAACAGTGCATTATTCGGTATACTGTCCTTCAGCGTCAGTTTCAGGGAAACGGTTCCATTGCCGTTCGAACTGTCTGCTTTGTACAGCAAATAATCCGGGCTGAAATAAAAGTAGCCCTTTTCTTTCAAAACGGCATCCAGGCGGATTCGTTCCAATTTCAGCATGTCCAATTGATACGTATCGCCTGTTTTCACTAATGAATGCTTGCTTTCAGAACGTATGATGGAGGCGATGCTGTCATCCGATATGGAAAAGATAAGGTCTTTCAGTGTGTAGGGTTTGTGAAGGTGGCAGATATAAACCACTTTGGCCGTGTGCTTTTTTTCAACGATCTTATACTCTGTGTAACTGTTGAAGATGCCATTGTTGAAAAACAGGGCGTCTATGATCTTGGTTGTAGCCTCTGGCCGAACGCTGCTTATCAGAACCGGTGCTTCTTTGTATTTTCTCAACCATTTAAAATTTGGGAGGGACAAGCGTGGTCTCAAACCGAAAAGGGATTGATTCGGAATTGGTCGCACCACCGATTTTGCCCTGTCTTTGAGGAACTTTTTGTTTGGAATGTGATCGGTTGATTCTACGGTGATTTCTGCTCCGGTATACAATTTATCATCATCGGGTACGGTTCTCAGCCCGCTGCATGCAGTCAGTGTCAGAATTCCGAATAAAAATAATAGATTTTTCATGGGGATTATTTTTTATGCCATGAATTGAAATCCCGGACAAAAATCAAGCCGAAACCGGTTTCAACCAACTGACCTTCAATGGCACCTTCAAATAAATTTTGACGGAAACCTTTCAAACGGTAGCGTCCATTATTTGTCAACTTGTATTCGATGGAGACATCACTGGCTAGGTCACTGACAGAATTCTGTTTGGCTCTTTCGCCTTCCATATCGATTTTGCCACCGACCTGTACACTGAGCCTTTCGTTGAAAAGCTGCTTCTTGACGCCCAGGTTCAGCTGCGATCTTCCTTGTGCCTTTCCGGATTGATACTCTTCGTACGATTGAATGTCAAAATTCATTTCGACACCGGGTACTAATTTGGAACTCCACTGATTCAACTGGGATGACAATAGGGTTCCCATGGTGGAGCGTGCAGCAGATGCCAGTCCGGTTGCTTCGCTTTGAAACGGATTCTCCTGAATAAACCGACCCAGGACCAGCAAGGCAAACACTTGCTTGTTCAAGTCCGATGGATTCTCGTTCAGCATGTTCAACTTTGCCTGGACGACGCCGTTCATGATGCCCCTGTCTTCGGGACGCAATTTGATTTCGAAGCTGATGTCGGGTTTCTGAATGTCGCCACGCAGTTTCAGATAAACCAGGAACGGGTATCGTTGTTTGTCAGTGATGCCGGTCGTAGTGTTTTGTTGACTTGAAATCAGGTCGATGGGCGAGGTGTTGACCGTATAGATGGCATTGATTGAAATATTGGCACTCATAGGGTCTCCGTACCAGATGATGGTACTGCCCGATTCGATTTTGAACCTCCTTTTCACCAGGGATTCCAGCGAAAGCAGATAATCGCCTTGCTTCAACAGATAGGTTCCTGTCAGACTCATCTTTCCACTTCGATCCAGTGAAAAACTGAGGGCCGCTTCGCCCTTCACGACCAACGAATCACTGGATGTCGGGTCAAACAAAAGCTTGATGGAGGCTTGTTCATCAATTTCAATAATGGAAGAAACATCGAATCCTTTCAAACTGCTTTTTGGGGTTTCCTTTTTTGTGGTTCTGAACATGATGGATTTTTCTTTGACGGTATCGACAAATTCCACTACATCTTCCCCTTTATTCGTACTGAATGTTTCCTCAGGCATCGAAAATGTCATGTTGGAACCTTTCTTCAACTTGATACGGGCATTGACGACCGGCAGACTGATGGGTCCGTGGATGTCAATTCTGCTGTCAATAAGCATTTTCCCGTAGAATTGAGCATTGTCTTTGGGGCCTGTATTGAACAATAGGAAGTCTTTGGTGTCGATCCGTAAGGACAAAACCGGATTGCTGAATTGAGTCATCAGAATGGAACCATCGATGGTGGCCGAGTTGTTTTTAGCGTCCAGCAGCGTTAAACGATTGAAATGAATGCCGTCCTTTGCAAGCAGAATGCGTTCGTGCTTTAGACCCAGTCGACTGTTCAGAAAAGCGGGATTGATGATGGCATCGTCGAAAGTCAATTCACCCGTCACTTCCGGTTTGGCGAGGTTGCCTCCTACTGCAAAATGACCACTCAGGTTGCCCGACGCTTCCTTTATCGCACCGAAGGAAAAGGCTTTCACCGTTTCCAGGGAAAGCGATTGTATGTCGGCATTCAGGTTGATGGTTTGTGCCCCGGCGTTGGGTGCATAAAAACCTTTGGCTATGAGGTGATTTGCCTTCCCTGATAAAGCAGCTTCCACGTCAAATCGTCCGTTGTTGGAGTTGGAGGCTTTCAAGGTTACGTTTCCGATGGGAATATTTTTGACAACGAGATTGTCCAACTGAGCGTCTGCGATAATTCCGTAGGTGTTGCCCGTCCGTTTCAGCAGGATGTCCCCATTCAACACACCCTTTACAAAGCTGGTGTCCTGTTTCATAATCCTGGAAATGTCATCCAGTTTGAATCGGTTTACTTTTAGACTCAGATCATCGTTGAACCGATCGTTTACAGAGGTTATCCAAATCTGTTTCCCGGCATTTTCAAGGTAGAAATGATGGATTAGGAAGCCTTGCTTGCCGAACTCCACGTAATTTTCAGGTGCAACGGACCAATTATCGCCCATCAGGTTGATGGTTGGCGGATCGATGCTGATTTGATAATTCTCCTTATTCATCCGGATCTTAGACTGAACCAATAGTTTTTGCTGATTCCCTTTAAAAGCCGAAAGCTTTGCCAGAATAAGTTGATTGGCCAGTTCGCCTTCCAGCACGATCTTGTTCATCTTCAACGACGTGTTGAGCAACTCCTTGCATGAAAGACTGTAGCTGATGGCTCTGGGGTCTGAATGGATATCCAAAGCCAAACCATTGATAGTCATGTCACCGTAGGTAATTTTTTCCATATTCGCGGTTACTTTCAACTCCTTTTTGGCACCGTCAAAACTGCCCTGAATCACTCCTGGTCTGAATTCTTTCAACAGAGGAAAGAAAACATTGGAAAGCAACGGATGGTTGTGCAACTGAATGTTGAATGTGAAGTTGTCTGAGCCACCCGACGATTTCACAGTTCCCTGACTCGGTATGGCAAAATACGGATGGACGAAGGCAAGGACTTCGCCAGCGATTTCCGTTGGGAAAAGACTGCCGTCATACGTGAGGTCGATGAGTTTGCTGTGTGCTTCTATTGTACTGGAACCGGGTTTGTTGGCTGTTTTCACGAAAATGGAATCCAACGGATATTTTACCCCTTCATGCATCACCAAAATATCCTTTAAAACGGCCTGTCCGTTCAAATGACGGGGAACCTCGCCCCGAAAATCCGCAACAATGGAAAAGGCCATTCGAGTATCTGTGGTCATTAAATGGAGTTTTTTCAGATCCGCACCTTTCAGATCAAAGCGAAATTGTGCATAAGCCTGCTTGCCGTTCATCGCTACCTTGCCCTTAAAGTCAAAAGCAGCGTTTTCATCGTTTAGTTTGATGGATCCTGCAAAGCCCATCCCTGCAATGTCGCCGTGAAGGGCCAGGTTGTGGTAAGTATAGTTTTTCAGGCTGAACTCCGAAGCGGTGACGTCGATTTTTGAACGAATCGTCTTGATATCCAAACCATGACCGTCCGCCTTGGCTTGCAAGGTCATCGTACCCATCATGTCCGGTTTTTTCATCAGCCGACCAACATTGAATTTGTCCAATCCAACCTCAGCCGTAAAGTGCTCCTTCTCGTCAAGACTACCGGTGAAGCGGCCGTTCCCAAAACTGCTGGTCATCTTTCCGGATGCCTTGAATTCCGGGCGCAAATTCCCCGCTGCTTGCGGCGGGGTTTGCGCATTAACTTTTTTCCTTGCCGGAATCGAGGATTCCCCGCTGCTTGCGGCGGGGATCTTCAATGCGTTTAGTGTCCCCTTCAGCATAACTTCCAAATCTATAACCTCCGGAAATTCCATGGTTTGAGAAAGGTTGCCTAATAGCTCCAAATCTTTTCGGCCTGAATGTATCCGGATGATTGGGAAATCATACAGTGCTGTCTGATAATCTGGTAGTCCGATTATCGTAAAGTTCGCTTTCAAACGGGTGCTGCCGCCGGTGCTGATATTAATGCCTTTCCCTGTCA
>Ga0209430_1002140_pt1 | contig 13164 bp, 11 predicted proteins | sample BarGraIncub1133A_FD_184504 | JGI IMG/M metagenome (GOLD analysis project Ga0209430, IMG submission 184504) | Arctic peat soil microbial communities from Barrow, Alaska - Barrow Graham LP Incubations 11-33A (SPAdes) (version 2) | ecosystem: Environmental > Terrestrial > Soil > Wetlands > Peat... | reverse complement strand
TCAAGGTGGTAAAATCACGAATAGAGGCGGATTTAGTTGGAATAGGTTTTTAGGAATAACTAAAGCTAAAAGAAGAGTATCTAAAGCTACTGGGATCCCGTGGTCTAGATCAGGTAGACAAGGAAAAGCTGGAGCAGCTATGGGATGCTGTATTTTATTTTTCTTTCCATTGATAGTGGTTGTTGGAGCAATGATAGTAGTTAAATTAATATAATACGCATAAAAAACAAACGGCAAATATAATTGTATATTAATGAAGAGACCCCAACTTGATTTGATAAGTTGGGGTCTGTTTTGTACTTTTTTATTTGTTTGGTTGTATTCCTAGCTTAAATGTATTAAGATATTATTTATCAATTAGTGCTCTTAAATTAACCACTAATTAGCCACCTAGTTAGAAAGTAGTCTGACTATATAAAAGTATGCTATACACAGGAAAGTTAGATATATCAAGCCTTTAACGGTATTTATCATATTGTATAAATATGAACCAATCAAAAGGCGAGTGTGGGGTCAAAGACCAGGTCAACTAACTTTAGGTAGCAGTCTTTTTTAGACTGCTATTTATCTTCGCCTAGCAAGGTTCATTCTATTTTTTACGAGGAGGAAGGTAAATGAATTTAATTTACAAAATGGCAGCTAGAAGATGGGACAAACTTTTTAAGCAACAAGTAAAGTATATTAAAGCGTTCTTATATGAAGATTTAGTTGAAGAATATAAGAACTTAGACCTTAACCTTGAGGGGGAAAAGACCTTATCAGCTCAAAACACAGAGTCAGAAGTTCTAGCGGCTCAAGTAATCTCCTACCTGCTGGGTGAAGATATTGAGGGGGAGGCTTTACGTTCTAAAGATGTAGTATTTAAAGCTGTTTTTGAAAAAACAAAGAATGAAATTAAACAATATGCACAAAATAAAATGAAAAATGATTTAGAAGTTAGAAAATTAATAGTATATACACTTAGAATGGGTATGACAATTCAGGCAGGAATTCTTGGAAATAAATATTTAGTTACCCCTGAGTATAAAAGAAAAAGTAGCTTATTATTAAAATATGGGCATGAATTCCCAGAAGAGGTAAATGAAAACATGTATATGGAAATATACAAAAACTTTATTAAAAATTCAGAGAAATCTAAAAATAAATAAGAGGCTTTTTTATATTTTACTTGTTATTTTTTTTCAATAGATATAAAATATTAATAACATAAAATTAACCCAATAAACATTTACCTTTATGGTAAGAAAGGGGCTGATACTATGAAAATTATATTAACAGGAAAGAATATCGAGATAACGGAGGCTTTGAGGAATACTGTAAATAAAAAGCTCTCTAAGATGGATAAGTACTTTACTCCTAATATTGTGGCACATGCTACTTTAAGTGTACAAAAAAGTAGAAGGATTTTCGAAGTGACCATACCTTTTAATGGGGTTGTTTTAAGAGGTGAGGAAGCTAACGAAGATATGTATGCTTCCATCGATTTAGTTTGTGATATACTTGAAAGACAAATAATAAAACAAAAAACCAAGCTTGAAAGGAGAAACTTCAGTGATTCCCTAAGGTTTCAAGCTTTTGAAAATGAAAACAATGTGGCGGAAGCGGAGGAAACAGAAGAAGCTAAGATTGTTAAAACTAAAAGATTTGCAATAAAGCCTATGTCTCCTGAAGAAGCAGTACTACAAATGGAACTTGTAAGTCATAATTTCTTCGTATTTTTAAGTGCTGAAAGCGAAGAAGTAAATGTAGTTTATAAAAGAAAAGATGGAAATTATGGCTTGATTGAACCTGAATTTTAATATAAGAAATGAAAAGAATGGCACACAAAGGTGTGTCATTCTTTTTTATGATACATTAATATTGCCCCATAAATAATTAAATGATATAATCAAAAGGTATAATTAGTAAAATGTGATAGTGAGGATTAAAAATGAGTGTATTTGATAAGATTTTTGGAAGCTATAGTGAAAAAGAAGTTAAAAGGATAATTCCTATTGTGGATGAAATTGAAGACTTGGATGGTAAGATGCAAGATTTATCCGACGATGAACTTAGAGGAAAAACAGCAGAATTTAAAGCTAGATTGAAAGAAGGATCAACCTTAGATGACATATTGCCTGAAGCCTTCGCTGCATGCAGGGAAGCTGCTACTCGGACAATAGAACAAAAACATTTTAGAGAACAACTTATTGGTGGTATAGTACTACATCAAGGCAGAATATCAGAAATGAAAACTGGTGAAGGTAAAACTTTAACTGCAACTCTTGCCGCATACTTAAATGCCTTAGCAGGTAAAGGTGTCCATATCGTAACGGTTAATGATTACCTAGCTAAAAGAGATAAGGAATGGATGGGTAGGATTTTTCAGTTTTTAGATTTAACGGTTGGGGTTGTTCTTCATGACTTAACTCCAGAAGAAAGGCAAGAAGCATATGGTTGTGATATAACTTATGCCACAAATAATGAATTAGGTTTTGATTATTTAAGAGATAATATGGTTATATATAAGCAAGAAAGAGTTCAAAGAAAGCTCAGCTTTGCGATTGTTGATGAGGTTGACTCAATTTTAATAGATGAAGCCAGAACCCCTTTAATTATTTCTGGTCAAGGTGACAAATCTACAGATTTATACAGGATAGCAGATTATTTTGTAAAAACCTTAAAGGAAAAGGATGACTTTACTGTAGATGAAAAAGCAGGTTCAGTTTTATTATCCGATATAGGAGTAGAGAAGGTAGAGAAATACTTCGGCCTTACAAATTATGCAGATCCAGAAAACATGGAAGTTCAGCATCATGTAGTGCAGGCTTTAAAGGGCAACTACATAATGAAAAGAGACAAGGACTATATGGTTAAGGATGAAGAGGTCATAATAGTTGATGAGTTTACAGGAAGACTTATGGAGGGCAGAAGATACAGCGATGGGCTCCATCAGGCAATAGAAGCTAAGGAAGGTGTTAAGGTTGAAAGAGAATCAAAGACCTTGGCTACTATTACCTTCCAAAATTATTTTAGAATATATGAAAAGTTATCAGGAATGACAGGTACTGCTTTAACTGAGGAATCAGAATTTAGGGAAATATATGGACTGGATGTAGTGGTTGTACCTACGCATATGCCTATGATTAGAGATGATAAATCCGATGTTATATATAAAACAGAAAAGGGTAAATTTGAGGCAGTGGTTGAAGAGATAATTGAAACTCATAAAACAGGGGAACCTATGCTTGTAGGTACTGTCAGCATAGAGAAATCTGAAGTCTTATCTGAACTCTTAAAAAGAAGAGGGGTACCTCATCAGGTTCTAAATGCAAAATATCATGAGAAGGAAGCAGAAATAATTTCTCACGCTGGTGAAAAAGGCATGGTCACAATTGCAACTAATATGGCTGGCCGTGGTACGGACATTAAGCTTGGAGAGGGAGTAGCAGACATAGAAGGGCTTAAAATAATTGGTACTGAAAGACATGAATCTAGGCGTATAGATAATCAGCTTAGAGGACGTTCAGGAAGACAAGGTGATGCTGGAAGTTCCAGATTCTATGTGTCCTTAGAGGATGATCTGATGAGAATATTTGGTTCAGAAAGACTTCAAGGCATAGTAGAAAAGTTAGGACTGCAAGATGATGATGCTATAGAAAGTAAAATGATTTCTAAAGCTATTGAAAATGCCCAGAAAAAGGTTGAAGGAAACAATTTTGATACAAGAAAACAATTAATTCAGTATGATGATGTAATGAATAAGCAAAGAGAAATCATCTATGAACAAAGATCCGAGGTCTTAGAAGGGGAAAACATGAAAGACCAAATTTCTAAGATGATTGAAGAAGTGATAATTTCTACTGTTGATTCTCATATATCGGGCATTGAGGATAATCTGGTGGAGGATTTGACTAAATTAGTTGATTATATGGAGGAGTTATTTGTTCCAGAAGGCTCAAAAAGAGTGGATGAATTAAAACTTTTAGTTAATGATGAAATAAAAGATGAATACTTAGAATTAGCCCAGGAGCTTTACACTAGAAAAGAAGAAGAAATTGGAACGGAACAGATGAGAGAGATTGAAAGAGTTATTTTGCTTAGGGTAGTTGATACCAAATGGATGGATCATATTGATGATATGGATCACTTAAAGCAAGGTATTGGTCTTAGAGCCTACAAGCAACAAGATCCGGTTCAAGCATATCAATTTGAAGGTAGCACTATGTTTGAAGAGATGATTTATAATATAAAAATAGATACAGTTAAATATCTGTTCCATGTTCAGGCGGAAAGAGCTCCTGAGAGGGAAAGAGTAGTAGAACAAAATCAGATGTCAACAAATCTAGATGATTCTTTAAAAAAGGAACCTGTTAGAAAAGAAAAAAAACTTGGTAGAAATGATATGTGTCATTGTGGCTCAGGTAAGAAGTATAAAAACTGTCACGGACGATTAGCCTAATTACTAAGCTATCCAAATTGGCTATGGAATTAACTAAAGATCTGTGGCAATTTATAGGAGTGATATTTTGAATATAAAATATGAGGAAAAAATTAAGGAAGTAGACGCTCTAGATTCAAATTTAATATATATTAGGGGGTCACTTTGACCTAGATAGAATAGAATTAAGGGCAGAGGAACTCCATAATATTATGGAGGACCCTTCCTTGTGGAAAGACTTAGAAAGAGCTCAAGAAATAACTTTAGAAGAAAAACTTATAAAAGATAAAATAAGCACCTATAATAGCTTGGATATAAGAGTAAGAGATGTTAAAGAACTTATAGAACTTAACTTAGATGAAAGTGAAGAAACTCTTGAGAATGATATCATAACCGAGATAGACTCCATACTTAATACTATGGACAATTTTAAGATAAAACTTTTATTATCTGGTCAGTATGATAAGGATAATGCAATTGTTACCTTGCATTCAGGAGCGGGTGGTACGGACGCTCAAGACTGGACTCAGATGCTACTTAGAATGTATACCAGATGGTGTGAAAAAAAAGGTTTCGATGTAAAAATGTTGGATTATTTAGATGGTGAGGAAGCAGGAATTAAAAGCGTTACAGTGAAGGTTTCTGGAGAGTTTGCATATGGGTTTTTAAAGGCAGAAAAAGGGATACATAGGCTAGTTAGAATATCGCCCTTTAATGCAAATGGGAAAAGACAAACGTCCTTTGCTGCAATTGAAGTATTACCAGAGTTAACTCCAGAACAAGATATTGAAATAAGGTCAGAGGACATAAGGGTAGATACTTTTAGAGCCAGTGGTGCTGGAGGTCAATATGTAAATAAAACCGAATCTGCCATAAGGATAACTCATCTAGCAACAGGTATTGTAGTACAATGCCAAAATGAGAGAAGTCAGCATTCAAATAAAGAAACCGCCCTGAAGATGCTAAAAGCTAAATTGATTACACTTATGGAAATAGCTCATAAGGAAAAGATAGAAGATCTAGCTGGTGAACTAAAGGATAATGCTTGGGGAAGCCAAATAAGGTCTTATGTGTTTCAACCTTACACAATGGTTAAGGATCATAGAACTGGCTGCGAAAGCGGTAATGTAGGCGCTGTAATGGATGGAGATATTGATTTATTTATTACTGAGTATTTAAAGCAAAGCAAAAATGGTACTATTGATGATCCTATGTTGGAAGAATAAAAACACTAGAAACAATTTTTTATATTGTTTCTAGTGTTTTTTTATAATTGAAACCATTATAAGGAGTATGGATAATATTATGCTTCCAATTAATATACCTTGGTTATATTTAATAAAAATATTATCTTTATAGCCATATTCCATTAATTCAGGGTATATGACCTTAAAACATCTGGTTATGGCTCTAGTGTCAATGTACTTGGATTGGTCCTTTAAGGTGTGAATTTTGCTCATATCACTATCACATAAGGTAATCGCTTCTATTTTGTTTTTTCTGAAGGCTTCATGATCGCTGGAGTCTTCAAATATATTGCCAAATTTAATATTTTCTTTAGTACATATACTTGAAAGAGTTTTGACTAAGGGAGTATTTAAAGTATCATTTTTTCCAGCCATTATTGATAGAGGTATACTATAGCTGCCTATCATATCAAAATTAATTACAGTACTATTTTTAATTTCTTTCAGATTCGTGCTTGCGAAGCTTTCAGAACCAAGGCATCCAAACTCTTCACCATTAAAGCCTGCAAAAATTATTGATCTATCTGGCTTTCCAAGGGTTTTAACATATTTTGATAGCTCAAGTAAAAAGGATATACCAGAGCCATTATCTAAAGCTCCATTATACACATTCCCATTTAAGTCAGTTCCTAAATGATCAAAATGGGCAGAGAAAATTATAGGTGGTTTATCAGTTTTCCCTGGTAGGTAAGCTACCACATTGCTTAAAACGGTCTTCTCTGAAATAAAGGGTATATAAGAGCTTACTTTATAGCCTTTATTTAGGTTATCCTTAAGATCATTTAAGGTATCTTTAGTGACAAGGATGCAAAGATTATAGGCAGATTTGTAATCATAGGAGCTTCTAAAATTTATATTGTCACCTTCAGGGTTATAAAATAGTATGTTATGGTTATTATTTTTAACTAGAAGGTAAGGTTTTGTCATATCTACATCCTTAAGATTGAAATCTATGCCACTTAAACTAAAGCTTAGCATATCCTCTTTGTAGTCTTTAGCATAGGTATAAGTCTTTACTAGTTCCCCATCATCTTTAACTATCCTTAAAAATGGATCATTTTTTAACCTTTTTGGGTAGTAGGTCTCAAAGTTTTGCATGTAGTTATTGCTGTTGTAGGGTTTTAAACCTAGGTTTGCAAAAGTATTTTTCAAATAGACCTCTGTCATTATATTTCCAGTGGTTCCAGCTAATCTTCCTTGAAAGCTATCTGCGGATAAATATTTTATATTATCTAATATTTCACTTTCACTAAAGGCTTTAAGATTTATAAAAGTTTTAAGGCTCATATAAAAAAGAGATAGGATTATAATAAAAAGGATGGCTTTAATACTCTTCCTCATAAACTGCTCCAAATTTTGGTTTACTTATAGATATGTGATTTCTACTGCCACTAGAACGGAATATTTGAAAAGAATGCTTCACTAGGGTATAATTGATTGATAAATCCAATTAAACAATCGGAGGTCAACATGAATATAAATAGTAAATTGGCTCTTGAACTTAATATAAAGGATTGGCAGGTAGAAAGTGTTATATCCTTATTAGATGAGGGCAATACTGTTCCTTTTATAGCAAGGTATAGAAAAGAAAAAACTGGTGATATGGATGATATTGTCCTTAGAAATTTCTTTGAAAGATTGCAATATCTTAGAAATCTTGAGGAAAGAAGAGATGATGTTGTAAGGCTTATTGATGAGCAAGGCAAAATGACTGAGGAGCTTAAAACCAAAATATATGGCTGCGAGGTATTAAATGAAATAGAAGATATATATAGACCCTTTAAACCCAAAAAGAGAACGAGAGCTATTATAGCTGTGGAAAAGGGGCTAAGGCCTCTAGGAGATATGATATTTGAGGGATTAATAAAAGAGGATGTAACTGAAGCTACAAGGGAATTTATTAATGAAGCCTCCTTAACTATAGAAGTAGAAGAAGCAATAGCTGGGGCTTGTGATATAATAAGTGAAACTATTTCAGATGAGGCAGAGGTTAGAAAATTTATAAGAAGTTATGTTCAAAAGGAAGGTCTTGTTGAAACTAAGGGAGATAGCAAAGAAAGAACACCTTTTGAGATGTATTATGATTATAAAGAAAGTGCTAAACAAATACCTCCCCATAGAATACTTGCTATGAATAGAGGGGAAAAGGAAAAGATTCTCAATGTTAAAATTACTGCTGACATGGATAAAATTATTCAATATTTAAAGGGAAGATTTTTGAAGGGGAATATATATACAGATAAATATGTAGAAATAAGCATTTTAGATTCACTTAAAAGATTAATTTACCCATCCATTGAAAGAGAAATAAGATCAGATCTTACTAGCATAGGAGAAGAAGGCGCTATAGATATCTTTAAAGCTAATTTAAAGGCATTGCTGCTCCAGTCCCCAATAAAGGATAAGGTAATTATGGGCTATGACCCAGGCTTTAGAACTGGTAGCAAAATAGCTGTATTAGACGATACAGGTAAATTCTTAGATTATAGTACCATTTATGCAACACTACCTCACAATGATGTAAATGCTGCTATAAGTAAAATGAAGGAACTTATTTATAAATATAAAGTAGAGGTTATTTCCTTAGGAAATGGAACCGCCAGCAGAGAATCTGAGGAAGTAATTGTAAGACTTCTAAAGGAAGTAAAAGCTGAGAAGGGGCTTGAGCTTTCCTACGTTATTGTAAGCGAAGCTGGGGCATCCGTATATTCCGCCTCAGAGCTTGCCTCAAAGGAATACCCAGATATTGATGTTTCAATAAGAGGAGCAATCTCCATTGGTAGAAGGCTTCAAGACCCCATGGCGGAGCTTGTTAAGATTGACCCAAAATCTATTGGTGTAGGTCAATATCAACATGATGTAACACCTAAGAAATTAGATGAATCACTTAAAGGAATAGTAGAGGATTGCGTTAATAGTGTGGGTGTAGATATTAATATTGCAACTCCTTCCTTGTTATCTTACATATCTGGGATAAACAGTACCATAGCTCAAAATATTGTTGCTTACAGAGAAGAAAATGGTAAGTTTAAAAACAGAAAAGATATTTTAAAAGTTAAAAGGCTCGGAGATAAAGTATTTCAACAATGTGCAGGCTTTTTAAGAGTTAGGGAGAGCAAGGAGCCGTTAGACAATACCTCTGTTCATCCAGAGTCATACGAGGCAGCACAAACGCTACTTAAAGAATTAGGTTATGAAGAAAAGGATTTTAATAATAGTGGTTTAAGGGATATTGAAGGTAGAGCTGATCAGTTAGGAATAGTTAATTTAGCTAAAAAGCTTGATATAGGTACACCTACGCTAAGAGATATAATTAAAGAATTAAAAAAGCCTGGTAGAGATTTAAGAGATGATTTACAAAAACCTATATTAAAAACTGGAATAATAGAATTAAGCCAGTTAAAGCCTGGGATGATGCTTATGGGTACTGTAAGGAACGTATCAGATTTCGGAGCTTTTGTAGATATTGGAGTTCATCAGGATGGGTTAGTTCATAAAAGCCAATTGGCAAACAGATATGTAAATCATCCTTTAGATGTAGTAAAAGTGGGGGATGTAGTGGAAGTTAGGGTACTTGAGATAGATGAGAATAGAAAAAGGATTTCATTATCTATGAAAACTGAAATAAAGTAGGTTGAAAATTTTGAATAACTATTGTATAATAAACTATAAATAAATATTAAATCTTCAGGGCAGGGTGAACTTTTATAGGGATTCCCTACCGGCGGTATAGCCCGCGAGCCGTAAGGCAGATTCGGTTTAACTCCGAAGCCGACAGTAAAGTCTGGATGGAAGAAGGTATTGGATGAATTTAGGCCCTGACTTTTTGTCGGGGCTTTTTTTGTATTCCAAATACCCTGTAAGATTATATTAGGAGGGGTATATTAATGAGAACAAACAAATTAGTAAAAATCTCACTGCTCAGTACAATTGCCGCTGTTTTAGGTTGTTTTGGTTTGCCAATTTTTGAGGCTTGGTTAAAACTGGATTTAGGTGATTTACCTGCAGTAATAGCAGCTTTTGCTTTTGGACCGGTGAGTGGAATCGTGGTGGAACTAATAAAAAATTTATTGATATTTGTGCTTAAAAATAGTGGTACCTTTGGTATAGGAGAAAGTGCTAACTTTTTAGTTGGAGTCATGATGGTAATACCTGCAGGACTAATATATCAAAAACATAAGAGTAGGAAAAGTGCTATTATTGGATTGAGTGTTGGAGTAGTATCAATGGTGATAGGAGGAGCAATATTAAATTACTTAGTTTTATTCCCTCTATATGGTAGTGTACTTCATTTCACTCTTCCAAAAAGCTTGGTTTTTACTGCTATAGTACCATTTAATTTATTAAAGGGTGCGATAATTGCAGTATTATCTATAGTTCTTTACAAAAGGATATCTCCAATACTTCATAAAAATATTTAAAGTAAAAAAGAGAGCGTTCTAATCTGAACAGGGACACACCTGAATCTGATGTTATGATAATGTCTGCTACTTTCGAAAGTGAAATCGTAGCTTTAGATTATTCATGTTTGCTAGGCAGGTATGTCCCTGAAATTAACATAATCTTTTTTCGAAACCAACATCCACTCCTAATTTCTCACTCCTCATTCTCAGCATATATCCTTTTTCCACATTATAATAGCATCTTCTTTATTGTCCGCGTAATAAGCTTTCCGGATTCCTTCCTGTAAGAAACCAAATTTTTCATATAATCTTCGAGCTGTTTTATTCGAGCTTCTTACTTCAAGAGTTATAGAAGGGACTTTTTCATGCTCACAGGTTTTTATTAGGCTATCTAATAGGTTGGCGCCTACTCCAATTCCCCTATATTCAGGATGAACAGCAATATTTGTTATATGTGCTTCGTCTACAATAATCCACATACCAGCATAGCCTATGATCATACCATCAACCAAAGCCACTTTATATCTGGCAAATTTGTTATCTAACATTTCTTTTTCTAAGGATTCTCTGCTCCAATTAGTAGGAAAGCTTAGGGAATTAATTTTGATTACTGAATTAATATCTCTTATTTCCATTGATCTAATAGCTAAATCAATCATTTATAGTCCCGCCTTTCTTTCCAATTCTCTTTCTGCACTTGATTTTCTTAAATATATTGGAGCAAAGGTAAATAAATCTTCACACTTACCTACTTTAAGATTCAAAAGGCCTAGTTCCCCTAAAGACGACGCCCTTACTACATTTAAGGATGGTGGTGCAATGCTAAATTTTAAAGGTAGATCTAATAGTGCATTTTTATATTTTATGCTTCCATCACCAATGAAATGAACTACACTGTCTTCTTTATTTAATAATACACCTAGCTCTTCTATGGAGAGCACCATATAATCAGTTAGTCTATTAAGTTTATTATCCTCAAAACGATATAATGCGGTATATACGTTATCTCTTAGGGCATCCAATATTGGACATATAATCCCATCATTAAAAGCTAGATTATAAGCTAAGGAGTCTAAGGTGGAAATCGCTGTAAAAGGTTTATTGGTACCTTGAGATAGTCCCTTAACACAGGCAACACCGATTCGTAAGCCTGTAAAGGATCCTGGACCCATTGCTACCACGTAACCATCCATATCATTTATGGTAAGATTTAGACTTTCTAAGAGATAATTAATAAGAGGAAGGAGAACAACAGAATGTTGATTTTTAAAACTTATGTTTATCTCACCAAGAATCTTATCTTCCTGTATTATAGCGCAACTTGCTATTTCTGTGGCTGTATCTAATGCTAAAATCTTCATTTGCAAATCTCCTTTAAGTAAAGTCAAGTGTATTATAACTTTGTATGAAGAGTTGTTACATAGTCATATTTTCCACAGGACGGGTTAATATGAATTCTTCTATAGTTATCGCCTAGTTGTGGCTCTTTCTTTATATCTATTTCTAAGGTATCTTTTGGTAAAAGCTCTAATATTAGATTTGACCACTCAATAACTGTTACAGCTTCACTAAAAATATATTCATCAAAGCCAAGTAGGGCTATCTCTTCTATGTCATGTACCCTGTAAACATCAAAATGATTAAGCTTAAGTCTGCCTAAATATTCATTTACTATAGTAAAGGTAGGACTCGTTATATAGTCTTTTATACCAAGACCTAAGGCTATTCCCTTAGTAAAGTAGGTTTTTCCACAACCCAAATCTCCATTTAAACATATTATATCCCCAGGCTTTGCCTGTACACCTATTTGTTTTCCAAGATTTTCTGTTTCCTTTTCTGAGTTTACTAAAAAGTCCATTCTCAATACCTCATTTATTTGCACTATAATATATTTTATAATAAAAATCAAATAATTGAAAGCAAATGGTATAATTTATATTTGCAAAAACTATTTATATTTTGTAGAATATATTTAGGTATCTTTATGACATTTATTAGATAAGGTGTGTGATTTAACCTTGAAAAAGTTTTTTTATCTTTTTATTGTTTCCATTTTTTTAACTGGTTGCAACATGAATGGTGCAATACAGCATCCTTCTCAAATAAAGAAGGAAAAAGAAGTCTCTTTAGACATTATGACCACAAATAAACAATTATATTATATGACTAAAGAAATTGTTGGAGAAAATCATAATTTGGATTATATGTTTGAGGATACCTTGAGCCAATGGGATTATACCTTTACCGAAGATAGTTTGTCTAATATAGGTAAACAAGATTTGTTTATATATAGTGGCGCAGGCTTCGAACCCTGGATTGGGGATTTCTTAGATAAACTTAATAAAGGTAAGGTTGGTGCTATAGATGCTTCAAGAGGAATCAGTCTTATTAATTATTCGGAAAATTTAAAATATAATAGTCAGGTATTTAAGGTTAATCCATATTATTGGTTAGACCCAGGTGATTATAAAGTTGCTATGTCAAATATTAAGAATTCCATTGAAGATAAGGATCCACATAAAAGAAGCTATTACGAGAAAAATTTTGCTACATCTCTTAAACAGATAGAGATTTTAGATAAGGAGATGTCTTCATACTTAGACAAATTTAAGGAGGATACTTTTCTGGTAGTGGGTGATAATCTAGATTATTTTATTAAATATTATGGCTTGAAAACTATTAAAATTGGTGAAAGTAAGCTAAATCAGCAGACAGAATTAGATAAAATCGGCAAAAAAATAATGGAGGCTAAAAAGGTAGTGTTGTTAAACTCAAATTTAGTAGATATTACCACTATAAAACCCTTCTTAACTGAATATAATATAGATCAAATAAAAATAAATGTATTTAATCAAAATATAAGTTATTCAGAAGCCTTTATGATAAATATAGAAGCCTTAAAAGACTATTTAGATAAAAATTAAAAAAGGTATTGATTTTTCTTAGAGTATAATATATAATTCAATATGTTGCGTAGGGGTATAGCTCAATTGGTAGAGTCGTGGTCTCCAAAACCATTTGTCTGGGTTCAAGTCCTGGTACCCCTGCCATTTAAAATATAAAAATTTTAAAGTATAGAAATAAAAGCAATCGA